>VOFK01000025.1_pt1 | contig 266000 bp, 219 predicted proteins | sample 5384121 | NCBI WGS metagenome assembly VOFK01 (sample SAMN12384730, study PRJNA508395) | human gut metagenome | isolation source: healthy gut J | host: Homo sapiens | reverse complement strand
CTGTTCCATCTTCATTGCTTATTCTATCATATTGTTTGACTGTTTGACTGTTCGACTGTTTGTCTGTGCAAAGTTCGGCACAAGATGTGCCAAATAACGACATAGCTATGCAAAAAATGGCAGACCGAGGCACAAAAACACCGAAATAGTTTAAGTTACAATTGGCTCACCTTATTAGTGAGGCGAGCAAAACTATCCAACTTGGCCTTTTCAATTTTCGCTCGTTTCTCAACATCGGCATGTCGCATCAAATGTTTGCGGACAATTTTGACAAGACATGTGAATCAAAACTTCTCACAGTTATTGAGGAGCCGGACACAAAATAGCAAAGCGTCTTGTCGAGGCTTGCCCCTATTAACGTTATAACGTTTAACGTTTTTGTTTGGGGATAAGGAGAAGTCACGAAATCACGATTTTGACTGAGCGATCGGCTACGCCGTAGATGCTATTGTGCTATCAACCAGAGCCTAAAACGCCTCATTGTAACATTTCCACATCTTAACGTTTTAACGTTTTCTACAATGGGTGAACCACTGCCCGCCCCAGCCCTCTGCCAAATGGATGGCCAGCCTCAACTTGATGACACCTCGCGCATTCATGACATCTTGCTTACTCAATCCATATAGAGCGCGCTTCAGATTCCCAAATTTGCTTGTTTTTGCTCTCCATATTCGCAAAAAAGAGAAGTTGAGATAAAAAAACAAGCATCATTCAGATCTTTCTCATCGAAAACTTTTGACCATTCAAGACAAATGCGTCATTTTGCAGGAAAATTATCGTCAAATTCGCAATATCAGAGAAGATGGCAACAAGAATACAGAAAATAATGGAGTTAAATCCCCATGCAGACTTTATGTTTGGCGACTGGCTCACACGGCAGGGGCTGGATGCAAAAGGGCAATATGCCTACATGAAGAGTGGGTGGCTGAACAGAATATCAAAGGGGGGTGTACGTCTTGAGCGGCACCACGCCCAAACTGCTCCATGCCATATCTGCCTACAACAACCAGTTGTCGAAGCAATGTATCGTTGGTGCTTATACCGCCCTCGAACTGCGTGGTTATTCCCACTATCTGTCATTGGGCAAACCGCAAGCTTATCTATTTACAGGAAGAACAAACAAGCTTCCCTCGTGGATGCTGTCTCGCGTTTGGGACATGACGGTGAAGTATATGACTACTTCTTTTCTGGGGGATGACTTGCTTGGAGAGGAGACAATGACCGTTGAAGACGACCGCCTTTGGGTGTCCTCACCTGAGCGTGCTTTCTGGAATGCCTTCACCTGCCAGAGTCTGCCTCCGCGCTCCTAGACCTATATTATATAATGAAGAGACTGACTACGCTTCGGCCTAAACTGGTGCAGTCGTTGCTCGAAACCTGCTCCTCGCAAAAGGTAAAGCGGCTCTTTGCATATATGGCAGAACAAGCCGGACATCCTTGGTTCAAGGCGCTGAAACTTGAAACCGTCCAACTGGGCACGGCGCGATACATGGTGGTGCCAACAGGAAAGTATATCGCCAAATACAATATGATCATACCCAAAGACCTTGCAGAGTATGAATGATAACAATATAATCGGCAGGGTTTACGGTGGCACCGTCAACAACCTCTTCCAGAAAGACCTGCCTTTGATTATCTGTTTTCTGATAATTATCTATTTGATTCAACAATGCTAGCAATTCTTACACTAACTTCATATAGTAGGTATAACGGAATTGTTACCAAAACAAGAGTCATCAAATCTGGAGGTGTTATAATTGCAGCAACAAGCATAATGACAATCAAAGCATGTTTCCTATATTTCGCCAATAGTTGTGACGATATGAATCCTAATTTTGCCAAAAAGAACATAATTACTGGCAATTGAAAAACAATTCCCATGATGAAGGTTAAAGTCGTAAATGTTTCAACGTAAGAGTCCAATGTAATAGTGCTTCGAATATTTTCTGAAACACTATATGTACCCAAAAAACGGAATGAAATTGGAAACAATATATAGTAGCTCATGAGGACTCCTACTATAAACAATAAATATATTATTACAGCTACGCTTACCGAGTACTTCTTTTCGCTTTCATAAAGTGCAGGAGATACGAATTTGAATAGTTCATAAAGGATATAAGGCGAAGCTCCTAACAACCCCAAATACACAGATGTTGTAATATGGGTCATGAATTGACTGGACAAGTCTGTTGCGATCAAATCAACATGGAATTTTTCAAAATGGAAATCATAACCACACAACGATACGACATTCTCTATTAACGAATATGTGGTGAAATTGTATTCACTTGGGGCTAACAATAGTCCCCAAGTGGTCTCTTTACAAAAGAAGATTATTACAGAGAGCGTGCCAGCAACAGCAATAATGCGAAATAACATTCGACGGAACACTTCTAAATGTCCGCCGAATGTCATTAAATTAGAATCGTGTTCTTTAGTCATTTTTCAATTCATCTTTTGATGGATTTTCTTCTGACTCTTTCTTTTCGCTTTCTTCAATAGGTGTTCCATCGGTCTCTTTAATGTCATTGACTCCTTTTTTGAATTCCCGAACACCTTGTCCTAAACCTCGCATCATTTCTGGCAGTTTTTTGCCCCCAAACAAGAGTAAGGCAATACCTCCGATAAGTAATAGCTCTGTTGAGCCGATGAATAATAACTGAGGTGTAAATAAAAAATGTACCATTTGCTATTCTGTTACGAGATATATTTCACACGTTTCAAAGTCAATCTCCCACTTGCCATCGTTGACACTTTCCCAGTTGTACTTTTCACTCATGAGTCTCCACCAGTATTGAAATTTTGCTCCTGTTTCCCCAAGGTCTTTTACCAGTTTTTCATACAAGGCATCATTGTCAACCGTGAGGATGTGTGTTAATTCGCTAAGTCCATTACGACGTTCAAATAGCGTTTGGATTTCGTTTTTTCTTCTTCGGTCACTCGGCCTATTATCTTCTTCATAATGTAAATATTTCAGTATTAGTATGTTGGTGCGTTATCCATTCTCTCATTTGGACTACAACGTTTATACACATTTGTTACGCCATTTTGGTAATTCTCTTGGATTCTGACTTGTTCATAATTGTCTGATATAAGAAAATAGCAATATTGAACACCCATGCGGTAAGTATAGATATACCATCCATTACGGTATCCAGACCAATCAAAGAAGGCTGAATTTTGCCACATACCTCCAATTCCCATGTACATATAACCAGCTTGTGACTGTGTAAGTCCTAAAAAATTTGTAGTCACAACTATTGGCTTAATTCGTGGGAAAGCAGTAGCTTTTGTTTTATTACCACTTTTGTCAAGTGAATATACATATTTGTATTCCCCATAATTGCGCATTGGTGCTTGCGCATATGCCATATTTAAAGAGAATAGTAATGATATTATCAATAATATTTGTTTCATAGTTCTATGAGTTTAATTCGTTAAAAGGATCAAGATAATCTATCTTTAACCTGTTGGCGGAATTAATTTAGTGCATACTTAATTCTGCCAATGGGCTTGTCGTTAATGAAGTTTACGTATTGCAGAATGGTAAGTGCACTAATTTTGCCAATGATTACGGCAAACAAACCATTCGTTATTTTTCGCGTAGTTTCTGATGACCAAGAACTGGTCTGTAAGTTGTGAGAATATTGTCTCAATCCTCTTTCTTGCCTTTGCAAACGGAATGAATGTCGGTTTCCAGTCCTTTTGGTTGAGCCGATACGGACACTCCAGTCTTATGTGTGCGGTTTCGAACAAGTCAAGCTGTACGTCAGCTCCAATATACCCTTTGTCACCATAGATGCTACAGTCGTGATAAGTATGTCTTACATCCTTCATATAATGGAGGTCAGCCACACTTGCCTTTGACAGATCATAGGAATGGATAACTCCACTTAACCCACAGAGAGCGTGTAACTTATAACCAAAATAAAAAGTATTCTGCGAAGCACAGAAGCCGAAGTCGGGAGCTTGCGAGAAATTGCCGGTACGTCCCATCTTGCAACGTTTTCCTCTTGCAACCCTACAAACCTCTATCGGCTTGGAGTCAACAAAGAATTGTTCCTCTCCGCCATCCATTTCCATGGCAATCCGCTTGCGCAGTTCCTCACACAGGCCTGCCGTTTTCTTCCTGCGGTCATTGAACTGTCTCCTTGATATGAGATTGGGAATGCGGTCCTTGTATTCTTGCAATTTATAGTCGAACAACCACTTCTCACTATCAATGCTCTCGGTCTCTGCCGTCAGGGATAGCGCCACCACTTCCAAATCCGAAAACTTGGGAACAGGACCACGACGTGGAACATTACCAGATTCATTGACGAGATTTTCAGAGAATTGCTTGCATATCTCGAGTATTTTGACGAATTTTGTATAAAAGTTGTACAAACGATGGTTTGAACTTAATGTTTTGAACACCACTAAGTTACTAAAAAATCAGCGACATGTACAACTTTTTACTCATGTTTATCAACTTAAATTAATTCCGCCAACGGGTATCTTTATTATTTCCTTATCAGGAAGAAATGTTCCATGCTTGCGAATATTAGCCAATAACTCTCGACTTGCGTTGCGTTCTAGATGAGCAATGACGCATTGTTCATGACTTGGTGTGTTAACTTCACATGTGGTTTCTCTGTTAAGCCAAACGCATCGCTTGCATTGATACGCATCGCAATTACGACAAATTGGAGCATGGTCTAATTTGTACAGTTGCGGGTTTTTGATGTCAAGGCCGTTTTGTAGGGTTCCTGAAGGGAATCCTTTATGGCAACAATCTTCTAAAGTCTTTTCCTTACCATCTGTAACCGGCATATTATAGAATGCAGGACATATATAGAGATTCCCGTCAGGCGCTAGAGTTACATTACTTACACCAGCATTACAATTATTCATTTCACTCAAAAGCATACGGTCAGTCAAGAGATTCAACTGTGGAGATTTCCCCAATACAAACAACTCCTCTATCTGCTTTGACAATGACAATAGCGCCTTTTTATATTTGTCAAAATCATTTTGGCAGAATGTATCTACGTCTGTGAAAACAACGTTTAAACGTCCAGCCTTTTCCAATACGCCTTTAAGGAGTGAGTACCTTTCAAAAAAATCAGTTTTAGAAGTTCTCAGTATGTAGGATAGATTCACAGAAAAATGAAAACCATCTATTCCTGTCCAATCGCTGAAAACAACTACATCCGCACCTTCTCGAAATGATATGTCTTCAAATGATGAAGGGACTATTTTACAATGATCAATGGTTTCTATTACATCATTGTATTCGTCAGGGAGAGTGTATTCTGGGTACACAAACTGAATGGTTAGGTTTTCCAGCATAGCATACTTTATTCCTTGTCTTAATACATCAATAGGAATGAGGTTGTGCCGAACCTTATCATTTGCGTAGTGACAGTACGATACACTTGTGTCGTCCAATAAAACAACTAAATATTCTACCATATTCTTAGCAATTTAAGTTTATATGAGTACTTGATGGAAGTTCTTCCTTGCTTTGTCCTCCCAATTCCAACTTTCGGTATAATTTGTTCCAATAGTAATTGTTTGCTCTAACTCTCGCCTTGTGCATTTTACAAATGGCTGTTGCTCTTTGAAAAAAAGTGTTGGTGTCTGCTGCATCATAATTCTCTCCTTGGCACCATGCACAACCGCCAGCCACTTCACAATTAATACACTCTTCTGTACTTTGAGTACATCTATCCAATGAAAGGAATGGGCGAAGTTTGTTGTAATCAATACCGTGCTCCACATCCCCGATTAGACATTCTCTTTTCTCACGTAGAGAGAATTGTGCAAACCGGGTGCATGGATAAAACTTGCCAGCAGCATCTATTGCCAGCATCTTACCTGCACCACACCAGTTCGCATTGTCAGTGATTCTATTCAAAGGTTTCCCAATGGTTTCGCTAAAGAAAGAGCATACATAGTCTTTATAATATTCATTGTCGATAATTAAGTCTGCTAATTTCAATAATTCTGTTTCGAAAACTTTGTCATCTTCTTCGTTCCATACGTCCTCATATACACAGTTGATATTTACCTCATGTATGCCTAAAGAATAAAGGTGTATAACGCTTTCTGCAATATATGGAATGTCTGGAGAGCTAATTGTTACTTTTGTTGCTGCATTTGGAAATTGTTATAGCCAAAGTGGAATGTTTTTGGCAACGTCTTGGTATGAACCTTTAGAAGAAATCTTGTATATTCTGTTAAGATCATGTTTTTTTTCTGTTCCGTCAATAGTGATGCCGATACTTAGATGATTGCGGTTTTTTTTGATGAAATCTTGAATTTTCTTCTCATGATAGTTTATTCCATTTGTTGAGAAACTGAAACGGAAAGAATTAAACCAGTGATGATTGAGCCTGAACATTTCGATTTTCAGATAATCACAGATTTTATCTATGAGATCTATTTCCAAAAAAGGTTCACCGCCTATAAAATCGAATACTACAGATTCCTCTGGCATGTCGTTTTCGTGGGCAAGAATGTAGTCAATTGCTTTCTTGGCAATACCGAAAGACATTCGTTCTTTCGAGTTTTTACCAACTAGATAACAATATTTACATGCCAGTTGGCAATCTTTAGTTACGATGAAAGTAATGGTTTTTGACACGCCACTCTTCCAGTCTTTTGAACGCTGTTTAATATTTGTCATAATAAACTCCAGTTGTTTTCAATTTGTTGAAGTAATAATTTTTTGCACGTACTTTTGCTTTATGCATTTCACACGCATAAGTGGTTCTGACAAAAACGCTTCCATTTTCAGAAGAGTCATAGTTCTCGGCTGGACACCATTTGCATCCACTTGCGACTTCGCAATTTATACATTCTTGTGGAGACACGGTGTTATTGATAAATGACTCCATGGCACGCAACTTGTTTTTGTCTATGCCATGTGAAAGATCTCCTATTGTTCTTGCTGGTTTAGTTCTTAATGAATAATCAGCATATCTTATGCATGGGAAAAAAATGCCTTCCGAGTCAATTGACAATGTCATTGTACCACAGGGAGACAGTTTTTCTTCTGCAGATATTGGATGACCTATAAAATCGTTGAAAGCTGAAATCTGTAATTGTTTCCACAAATTGTTGTTTATGATATAGTCGGCAAAACAAATTAATTGTTCTTGAAACAATTTGTCGTCACCTTTTTTCCAAACGTTTTCTACTACAGGATTGACATCAATTCGTTTTATGCCTAACTCAATTAAGTGTTTAAGACTTTCATAAACATAAGGCACATCATCATGCGATATAGTCATTTTCGTGCCTTCATTTGGAAATTGACTTATCCATAAACGTACGTTTCTGATAATATCTTCGTATGATCCTTTCCCATTGGGGAATATACGGTTCTGGTCATTTTTGACTTTATTTCCATCTATGGATATACTGATAGACAAATGGTCTTTATACATTTCTATAAAATTTTGAACTTCAGCTTTGTCATAAAGTAATCCGTTTGTGGTAATTCTTATTTGGTATGTTGAAAGCCATTTATGGTTGTTGCGTGACATATAATCTACAATGTAGTTCATAACATCTGCAATAAGTTTAATTTCAAGCAACGGCTCGCCGCCTATAAAATCAAAGACCGCTTTGTCAACATTTTGTAGAAAAGGCTCTGCAAAAATGTAATCAATAGCTTTTCGAGCTACGCCAAAAGTCATCTTATGTGCATAGTTTTTACCAATCAAATAGCAATACTTGCATCTCAACTGACATGCCTCTGTGACAATAAATGTAAAAGTACGTTCGCTCATGAGTATTTAGGTAGAATGAGGGTGTACCTCTAACACTAGAAGTTTTTGGTACACCCACACATTAGAGTACAACAAACATTTTATCGTCCGTTGCAAGATGCATCACATGTTGATCTACAACTGTATTGACAGCCAGTTTTACAACTAGCATAGCATTGGTTATAGCACGTTGCAGAACAACCGCCACTGCAAGCACCCTTGCAATCACTTGAACATGCACAAAACTCTGATTCCGCTGCATTCGAAATCATAGGAACATTAGCCATAATGGCTAAACCTAAGATTGGCAAAGCTCCTTTGGCTGTCTTCTTGAAGAACTCTCTTCTAGACTGGAGTCCCTCGTTTTTTTCGTTCTTCATAATAAATAAACATTAAATTAATAATTGCCTTGTGGCGTTATTTGAAACTCTCGATAAATATTGTTGGAATATAAGCAGTTGCAACTAAGCATAGACCTGATATTTCCACAACTACACGTTGTTGTCCTGCAATGCGAGCCACTTTTCCAATGACTCCCTCAAATTCTCCGCCTATTACCTTAACTGTATCGCCGCTTTTATAATGGCATTGTTCAGCTGATACAATCCGAACGTGTTCATTGTTAGTGCTTGTCGCTTTTATGAAGTTCGTCATGGCAATAAATGGAATGGTGAGGGGAGGATGTTTTCCGTTTTCTTCTAAAGGCTTTGTTTTGTCAAGATAATACTTCAGTATTGAATATCCATCGCCTTTTTTCTTGATAATCGAATTGGCGACTTCTCTTGTGGCGTATATGAAAATGAGATTGGGAAGAAGAGGCTGTAGTATTCGCTTCTTCTTCCCAATCTCTTTCTTTGCGACATAATGCATAGGAGTATATGACTGTACTTCTGCATTTGCTATAATGACACGAGCCTTTCTGTTCTGTTGTAAGTCACTCTTAAAACAAACCAATGGTGTCCTTCTTTATGTGCATAGTCCGAGGACACCCCTGTTTGTGAGCGTTGTGCTTCGGGGGTAACATTGGGGATAAGTCCAACGTGAGGAGATCTGCTTCGACCTCGATGGGTATGCGCATTAATCAATGCGTTCATATCGTTTTCTGTGTCTTGCATAAAGCTAGCACTCATAGACACTAAAAAGCGTGGAATCGTCGCGTTGTCCATTCCACACACTGAGGCTCTTGCATTGCCTATCTAAGTCGAACAGACAACGTCAGAGCCCACGCCGATATGAATATCGTCACCACAAAGAGACCTATATAATACAATTGACAGGGTCCGGGTAGGGCGCAATCAATGCTTACAAGGTCTCCGCGGGATTGATATAATCACACCCGGGACATCTACCGTTGACTATATTCGAGACTTAGATACTGAGAGTTGCAAGATTTCAGTGTGTCTCAAACACAGCGTCGAGTAAACGCCTTCAATATGTCTTGGACTAGTTCCCTCCCAAGCCCGCTTTGCATGAGAAAGTCTTAGGCTTCATCACACTTAGCACGGCGTGAGCTACATCATGAATGCGTTCATTTGGACATGTCCTTTAATGGCATTTTTTTTAGATGTTGTAGTCCAAATGCAAAGGTATGTCTTTTTTCTAAGATAAAAAAATTTTTTAGTAAAAAAATGTTTTTGTGGCCATATTCCTGTAGTGTTTAATGTTAAAAACGGCATTTTTTATGAAACCGTTCTATAAGGTGCGTATATATGAAAGAAAAAACGCAATATCGCAATCTAAAACCTTGTATCAACAATAGGGACTGATACGAAAAAGGGAGAAAGAACACTATGACCTTACTCCTTAACCCAAGTTTGATCCCTCAATAAAGGTTTTTCGTGCTATCCAACGTTTTACGATTCTCATTTGCGCCGCTGTGTACTACAAACTTTTTGGGATTTTGATTTTTCTGAATGGCATTTTCTTGTACTTCAGCCGCTCGTAAATCTCATCGGCAGACTTGTTCGGTTCACTGCAAAGTCTCATTTGGGCCTTCGCGCCAAGGGCATTCGTGGCCTCCGTGGCGTATGCGTTTATTGAAAACCAACTTGTCAGCAACTGTAGAGGCCCTAAAAAATGATAAAAAATTATTGATTCAAGTTTCGCAAGTTCCTTAGCTTGCTATCTTTTGTTCATAAATCTGTATAAAATGCTGAAGTTTATCAGAACGGTTGATAAGAGCCTCGAAGATTTTCTCGTCCTCGATCTCAAAACACTGAGCGATCTCGCTGACAATGTCTACGATCATTCCCCAGATGCGTTCTGTTATGGTAAGTTCTGCGGAGTTTCGAGTCACTTCACGGAAGAGTCCGCCTATAGTCTCATAGGAAGAGAATCGTCTTGCCGTGGCAAGTATGTTGTACTGCATGGCAGTGATTGCGGTACATGCAATCGGGAAGCAAAGTTGCGCATCTGATACTTGCCAAGCCCAAGATTGCCTTTGCTATCCTTGAACACGACCTCCAGAGACCAACGCATGGAATAGATGCGGTAGGCTTCCTTGAATTCAAGTTCCGTGTTAGTTGTAATCAGTGCGTTCCATTCAGACTTCTTGTTCCTTTTGGTAAAGAACAAGCGTACCTTACGACCTGCGAACTCAACATCCACGGTGACGTAGTAGCAGCCAAGATTACGGCTAAACTTGCGTCCCTTCTTGGGATGGTCAAAAAGAGCAACGAGAGCCTTGGCGGTATAGTCCTTGCGGTTGTAATGGTACTTCGTCTTGCCCATCTTGATCATACCAAGGTAGTGGCACTTGATATGGCGGGAGGTAACGAATCTGATAACCTCAGCGCAGGCGAACCAGCTATCTGCGAGGATGTAATCAAAGTGTATTTTTTTGGAGATGAGACGCTTTATCATCTCTATCATGAGCTTTATCTTGCTCTCGTCATACTCCTTGATACGCTTTGCTGTATGGCTGTCCTCGTTACGTTCCTTCTTGAACCGAGCGTCAAGCTGTTTCTGCTTCAGGTTGTACGTCCCCTTTCTTTCCTTTCTCACCAACAAGGCAGAAGTCCATGAGCATCTGAGTCGCTCCGTCCGTAATGCCGAGGAACAACCCTTTGAAGCCGAGAATCATCTTGTGCTCAACATGAGAGAACACCTTTCCAATCATCTCTGTCTGGATGCCTCGCTTTGGATAGTCCGTATCGTCAACCATCAGACACACGGGAGTATTAGCATCCCTCTCTGTGCTTGCCTGTGTCTTGCGCCAAAGCTGGGTTGTGATATTGGCGAGGATCTTACGCCAGTCATAGTCCTCTCTGGAAAGAAAACGATAGAATACGTCCTTACCGCAGTCGGCAATGCCGCATAGGGACGAAGCTGAATAGTTAAACGCATTCTTGATCATGAAACAAGGAAACAACAACAATAGCTGTAGCACCTGCAGCTGCGAGTATTTGCAGTTGCATCTGCTTTCCTCTCCGAAGAGCCTTTTCTCCGAGAGATTTAACATTCGTGTTATGTCCATTATCTGTTCATTGGCACTCGTGGCATCATTTTCTTTGAAATATTTTGCCGATTTCTGAAATAAAACTCTTACCTTTGCTCATGGGTATGGAAGTATTTGTGATTTGTTTTTTGGTCACTACAAATTTACAAAGTTTTTTGCCACATAAGCAAACTTCTATACCCTTTTGTTTTAGGTAGTTACGTTGTATTTTATTAACTTGCGAAACATGAATTATTGAGTATCATACGTGGATTAACGTTATAACGTTTAACGTTTCCTATAACGGGAGATCCACTGCCCGCCCCCAAATAAAGGGATGAACGAAGAAAGATCGAAGAGTGATCGAGACCTTATCGAGAATCGAACGAGAAGTTATCGAAAAGTAAAACCATAAACAATCCGCCTTATTTATTCGCTGTCGCCGAATAAAAAAGGCGGATTTTATTTTGTGCCACCGAATAAAATCATATCTTTGCAGAAAAAAGCAGAGGGAGCGAGATGGGTTGAAGATAGAGATTTTGCCTGTTTGGAAATGGGTGCTAAATAGTGTAAATGAGTTGTATCTTTGTAATCGCAAAACCACAATGAAGCAACGATTTAAAGAGTAACTGTTGTGGATGCAAAACTAAGTATTTTTTCCGAGTTGTCCAACACCTTAAGCGTTAAAGATTGGGAAAACGTACCACACAGACCAAATTAATCTTGCATGCACCAAAGTATCACAGAAAACAACTTAGGACATACTCGAGGCTTGTCCCAATTAACGTTATAACGTTTAACGTTTTCTATAACGGGGATTCAAAATTTGAAACGAGAATGTTCTGCTATACGTATAGTAGTGTATTACCCTTTGTTGATTCTTCCCACCAATTCATCTGGTGTAAGTATTTCCATCTTTGAGAATCCGAACCACTTTTTGCCTAAGTCCTTAATGGATGCCCCTATGTGATACACATCATCGTCTATACAAAGAAAGCGGTCATGTGAAAAACAGAATGTTTCAACATCAATCGGTGCATATTGAGCATTATGACGGTCTATGTCGAGTTGGAACTGACGGCTTATCTGCTGAGTGTAGATGATTGCAGACACGCTATTATCTCTTTTATCGAGCAATGTCAGTACAGTCTCGTCAACATAGTTGTCGATAAGGACAATACGTTTCTTCGCACTCTTAATCAAGTCGGACACGAAAGTATAAGCATCATAAATTTGACCATTGTAGAACACACCTTGCTTCGGCCTTGCGTTGCCCTCGTCCAATCTGCGAAACACCTCGTCTATACGCCTGTCTGCTTCTTGCTGATGTTGCTGCATTTCCAGTTGATGGTACTCCATTGTTGAAAGACGTTGGAAACTTCTGCATTTGTCACCATGAAACGTCTCATTGCAACAAATGCATCCATAATTCGTATGCTTACACGAATTGCGGTTTCACTTCTAAGAACAGTGGAGAGCATAGCCACTCCCTGCTCCGTGAAAGCATATGAACGAACTGTTGAGTGCTTCAAACTATTGAACCGGTCGCAATTTGCGACCAGTTCAGCCATTTCCTCCTTAGTTAGTTGAAAACGGAAACGCTCAGGGAAACGTTCTATATTACGTTTTACAGCCTCGTTTAATCTTTTAGTTTCCACTCCGTAAAGTTCAGCCAAGTCTCTATCTATCATAACTACAGTATCTTCAACGCAATGGCGGCGCAAGCCTCAGCATCTGCCAGAGCGTGGTGGTGGTGGGTTAAATCATAGCCGCAGCGGGCGGCGATCACGTCGAGGTTGTGACGACCTAGGGGCCAGACTCTGCGCGAGGCAATGCAGGTGCAGTAGAACGGGTAGTCGGGATAGTCCATCTGATAGACGCGGAAGACGGCTTTCAGACAGCTCTCGTCAAAAGCCTTGTTGTGGGCCACGAGGGGGAGGCCCGCTATCATGGGTTCTATCTGCCTCCAAACCTCCGGGAAGACGGGGGCATTCTCCGTATCGGCGGCGCACAGGCCATTCACCTGGCTGCAACGGTAGTTGTAATACTCCGGCTCGGGCTTGATGAGCGAGTAGAACTTATCCACTATCTCACCGCCACGCACTATGACTACGCCCACAGAGCAGACTGACGACCGCTCGTAGTTGGCTGTTTCAAAGTCTATTGCTGCAAAATCTTTCATATTATGGGCTACTGATTATCCTTATTGATTAGATTTACTACCACTTTCACCATCACATCTTTCTCTGTGCGGCTTTCGGCAATCATCAGCGTGAGGGCGACGAGGGTGTTGTCAGCTATTCGTTTATGTCCGTCTGGACCATAAAGTATACCATTCTTCTCCATGAACCAAAGGAAGAGCATGGCAGCAATACGTTTGTTGCCATCGCTGAAAGAATGGTTTTTCACCACAAGATATAGCAACATGGCTGCTTTTTCTTCCAGTGACGGATATAGGTCCTCACCGCCAAAAGTCTGATATATCTGTCCTATGCTGCTTTTGAAAGAATCATCTTTCTCATTTGCAAACCATCGGCTTTCGCCAAATTGTACTTTCAAGGCGTTGATAGCATCCATGGCATTCTAGTAGGTGGCATGGAAAATTTCTTCCTTGGTTGTCTTCTCTACGCCCAATGCCTGATAATCGTAGCGGTCGAGCGTGTCGAGGGCATAGACATAATCTGTGATAATACTGAACAGTCCGGAGTATTCTCCTTCAGATACTTTGTCTTGGAGGGTGATAGCTTGCGACATCAGCCGGACCACATTCTTCAATTCATCATAGTGGTCGAGGCGACGTTGGTCTATGACATAGCCTCTGATGAGGTACTGTTTCAATATGCTATTAGCCCATATTCTGAATTTGGTTCCGTTTATACTCTTTACTCTATAACCGACAGATATAATCACATCAAGGCTATACATCTTTGTTTCATAGGTTTGATCTTGATCAGTACCCATATGTGCAAATTTTGCACATGTGATATTTTCATCCAATTCACCTTCCTTGAAAATGTTTCTTATATGGCGCGTTATTACAGTACGATATCTTCCGAATAATTCAGCCATTTGGTTTTGAGTAAGCCACACGGTATCTTTCTCTAACTTTACTTCAAGTTGGGTGTTGCCATCATCAGTCGTATATAGAACGATAGACGAACCATTATTTGCAACAATTTTATTCTCAGTCATATTCATCCTTACTCCTTATATTGATTCCACATTCTCATTATCTTCCCAGCAATCTTGTTTGATTTAGAGCCATGAATATATTACGTCTTTACATACATAACGTTTTAACTGCAAAGTTATTGCTTCGACGTGCCCTTTGCGTTCACACCTGTATCATATTTAGGAATTCCTTGCCTTTCGCAGGAGACGCCATTGCTAAAGTGTCTTTACAAAATGATTCTCCAATAGAATATAAACGTCTGGCGAAGGGGCGTGAATGGCGATAAATGGATTGTGAATGGATACGGGCCATTATGAAGGGATAGTAAACAGATTGTAAACGGTTATGAATAGATTTGCTTTTGGCACTGCCATGTCGTATCTTCACACAAGTTCACACAAGATAGAAACTTTCAAAAATCAAGACAATGAAACAAGTATTACAGCCTCATCACCGATGCATAAAAATGGCAGCAAGCGATTACTGCCACGTATCGGTTTCGTATCGATCCCGTATTATCCTTCGCTCATCCTTCGTTGCTCCTTTTTTCGTCGTTCTATCGTTCTCGCTTCCAGAAGCGGAAACAATACGGCAACAATACGGAACGATACGTAAGCATTGCGGGTTTGATACGAGGACGATAGGAGGAGCAAGGGAGGATCATGGGAGAAGCGATGGGCTACCCGACAAAGAACATCACGATGACCTGAGCTATGATGACGCGGATGAACATGCCGAGGGGATAGACCGTGGCGTAGCTGATGGCGGCGGTATCGCCCCGCAGCGTGTCGTTGGCATAGCCGAGGGCCATGGGATTGGCCATGCTTCCGCAGAGGATGCCACAGATGGTGCCAAAATCAAACTTCTTGGTGTGCAGGGCTATCAGGCCGACGATGACGATGGGGACGAGGGTGAGGACAAAGCCCACTCCCACCCAAAGCAGTCCCTCGGGCCGCATGACGGTGTCGAGAAATCCCTTGCCAGCATCAAGGCCGAGGCAGGCGAGGTAAAGGCTCAGACCCAGTTTGCGGAGCATGAGCGAAGCCGAGCGCGTCGTGTAGCTGACGACGTGGAAGCGCGGCGCGAGGGCTCCCACAAGGATGCCCATCACGATAGGGCCGCCCGCAGTGCCAAGGCGGATAGGGGCGTCCATGCCGGGAAGGCTGATGGGCAGCACGCCGATGGCGAGGCCAAGGAGCATGCCGATAAAGATACTACTAAGGTTGGGTTCGTTGAGCGTCTTGACCGAATTGCCAAAGAAATCCTCGGCATGCTTCAGCGCGTCGGGACGGCCAACGACGGTGATATGGTCGCCATACTGCAGTCGCAGGTTGTCGGTAGCCAGGAGCTTGATATCACCACGGGTGATGCGACTCACGTTGACGCCATAGGCGTCGCGCAGATGAAACTGCCCAAGTTTGCGGCCGTTGAGGGCCGTGCGCGTGAGGACAAGAGTGCGGCTCTCGACGTTGGCGTCGATGTGGTTCCAGTCGATCTTTGACTTGTTCCAGTCCTTCTGCACCTCCTGGCCGAAGAGCATCTCCATAGCCGTCTCCGCCTCTTTGCTGGTCACGACCAAGACATTGTCGCCCGTATAGAGCTTTGTACTTGCCAAAGGCACCATGGTCTGTCCCTGGCGCCAAATGCGCGAGACGATAAACTTGGCTTGTGTGGCGCGGGCTATCTGGGCCAGCGTCCTCCCCTCCAGGGCTGGATTGACCACCACATACTGCCCCACGAAGGTATGGTCCTCGTCGCCCTCATGACGAAGCTTGAGATCGTCGGGCTTGACGAAAAACTTTCTGATGAACATCATCGCCAGAATGACACCGAGGACACCCAGCGGATAGGTCACGGCCGTGGCCAAGGCAGCACGTCCGCCTCCCACGCCTGCATGCTCCAAAGCCTGCTGCGCCGCACCAAGGGCCGGCGTATTGGTCGTCGCGCCACAGAGCACACCGATCATATCGCTCATCGGGATGGGCGTGAGGTAGGACAGGACGACGGCCAGTAGCGTCCCGAGGAAGATGACTCCGAGAGACCAGAGGTTGAGCGCGGTTCCCTCGGCACGCAGCGAGCCGAAGAAGTTGGGACCGACATGCAGTCCAAGGGCATAGACAAACAGCACAAGGCCGAAAGTCTCGCAGTAGTCAAGCATCTCGTGGTCTATCTCCAGATGCAGACTACCCACGAATATGCCAAAGAAGAACACAAAGGCAATACCCAGGGATATGCCACCGAGTCTGATCTTACCAAGCCACAGACCGATGCCACAGATGAGGGCTACGATGATGATGGCTTGAATACTCGACTGGATGTTGAGAAGGGAGCTGAGCCAATCCATATTTTCATTCACTATTTGAGGCTACAAAATTACGGCTTTCCTACCAACTGACAAAATCACCCGACGTTTATTTGCACGCCAAAGGTGTTTAGTTGACCTAAAACTATCACGTCATATTCAAAATAAACACGATGTGGTTTGCCATTGTCAATTTCTTTTAGTACATTTGCACCGCCATGGAAGAAAAGAAGATACTCGACATCAACACGGTCAACGACTACGTGGACTTCATCGGTGCGCCGAGGCAGCATCCACACATCAACGTCGTGGACCTCTCGGGGCTGCAATCCATCCCCAGAAGCCGCGACCACTACCACATCTACGGCCTGTTGATGCTCGACAATGCCGACAGCACGCTGACCCACGACATCAACCGATCGTCGGAGGGAGGCGGCACGCTGATGTTTAGTGCGCCAGGATGCCTCACCGGTATCGACAACGGCAGCAACGTGAAGCTCAACGGATGGCTTCTCCTCTTCGACCCGACGCTCATCCTCGACACTCCGTTGGGGCGACGCATCGGCGACTTCCACTATCTGGGCTACGAGCACCAGGACGCACTGCGCCTGACGCCCAGTGAAAGCAGCGCGCTACTGAGCTGCTTCAGCCTGCTGCGGCGCGAACTGCAGCGCCCCGTGATGCCGGACACAAACAGCGAGCAGGTGATCCTCGACTTTCTCCAGCTCATCCTCGACTACTGCCAAGGCTTCTACAACCGGCAGTTTAAGCAGGACAACACGTCCCACAGTGTCCACCGCCGTCTGCGCCAGGTGCTCGACAACTACTATGAGCACGGACTGCAATTTAAGCAGGGTGTGCCCAACGTGCGCTATTGCGCTGGAGAGCTCTGCCTCTCGGCCAACTACCTCGGCGACCTGATGAAACAGACGCGGGGCAAGAATGCCGTGACGGCCATCCACGAGTATGTGATGGAGCGCGCCAAGGTGCTGCTGGCCACGGACAAGAGCGTGAGCCACGTGGCCTACGACCTCGGTTTCGACTACCCACAGCACTTCATCCGCCTCTTCAAGAAGTCGTTCCAACTCACCCCCGCGGCCTATCGCCGCAGCCTCTCCTCCCCGCAGATCACAGACGAGGGGACAGAGAGCGACACTGAAAACATTGATTACCAACCATAAAAGTAACAAGACAATGAAAGCAATTCATTCAGACATGGCTCCCGCAGCCATCGGCCCGTACAGCCAGGCCATTCGTACCGGCAACGTAGTGTTCATCAGTGGTCAGCTCCCCATCGACCCCGCCACGGGCAACTTCGCTGAGGGCGGCATCAAGGAGCTCACCCGCCAGAGCCTCAACAACGCCAAGGCTATCCTTGCCGCCGAGGGCCTGACGATGGCCGACGTGGTCAAGACGACGGTTCTCATGGCCGACATGGCCGACTTTGCCGAGATGAACGAGGTGTATGCTGAGTTCTTCCAGGCTCCCTTCCCCGCCCGCTCCGCCTTCGCCGTGAAGACGCTGCCGAAGAACGCGCGCGTGGAGATCGAGTTGATCGCCGAGGCTAAGTAATAACCTCTGCGGACAACCATTCTTACCTGACGAAAGCCGCACCGCCTCTCCTGCTTGACAACATGGAGAGGCCGTGCGGCTTTCTCTTTTTCCAACGGGCCCCTATCGCGGCGCTCTCCTGACAGAGGAATGGCCTTCTACGACAAGACCGCTATCACACTCCGCGCTCTGCCCAGTCGCTACGATCGAGGTTGCGGTAGCTGATGGCTTCGGCAAGATGGCTCGGCTGGAGCTGTTCGCTGCCTTCGATGTCGGCGATGGTGCGAGCCACCTTCAAGATGCGATTGTAGGCACGGGCGGAGAGGTTGAGGCGCTCCATCGCCATGCGCAGTAGGCTGATGCCAGCCTCGTCGGGTTCGGCATATTGGTGGATCATGCGCTCGGTCATCTGTGCGTTGCAATGGACGCCGGGAATGTCCTTGTAGCGCGCCTCCTGACGCTGGCGAGCCTTGATGACGCGCTCACGGATAGCGGAACTTGGCTCTCCTGGCTGCGCCTTGGAGATATCTTTGAAAGGAACAGGCGTGATCTCGCACTGAATGTCGATGCGGTCGAGCAGCGGTCCTGAGATTTTGTTCATATAGCGCTGGATCTGTCCCGGCGAGCACACACAGACATGAGTCGGGTCGCCATAGTAGCCACAGGGGCAGGGATTCATCGAGGCGACGAACATGAAGGAGGCTGGGTAGGTGATGGTGTATTTGGCGCGCGCGATCGTGATCAGACGATCTTCGAGCGGCTGACGCAACACTTCGAGGGTATGCTTGTTGAACTCGGGCAACTCGTCGGCGAAGAGCACGCCGTTGTGGGCCAGAGAGATCTCGCCAGGCATGGGGTCCACACCGCCTCCGACCAGTGCCACCTGGGAGATGGTGTGATGCGGACTGCGAAACGGGCGCTGCGAGATCAGTCCCTTACCGGCAGACAACTTGCCCGCAATGGAGTGGATCTGCGTCGTCTCCAAGCTCTCCGAGAGCGTCAGAGGAGGCAGTATCGACGGCAATCGCTTGGCCATCATACTCTTGCCCGATCCTGGCGGACCTATCATCACGAGGTTGTGACCACCCGCGGCAGCCACCTCCAAGGCGCGCTTCACGCTCTCCTGTCCACGGACATCGGCGAAATCGAGGTCGAAATCGTACTGCTGCTCGTAGAATTCCTTTCTCGTATCAACCACGCAGGGGCTGAAATCGGCATCGTCGCCCTTGAGGAAGCGAATGACCTCGGTGATACTGCTCATACCATAGACGTCGAGCTGGTTGACCACCGCGGCCTCGTGCTCATTAGCTTTGGGGACAATCAGTCCCTTCATCTGGTCTTTGCGCGCCCGGATGGCAATGGGGAGCACGCCCTTGACGGGCTGCAGCGAACCGTCGAGACTCAGCTCGCCGACGAGCATATAACTACCCAGACGGTCGGAGGGAATATCGCCATTGGCCGCAAGGATGGCTACAGCAAGCGGGAGGTCAAATCCACTACCCACCTTTCGGAGACTCGCAGGAGAGAGGTTGGCCGTGATGTCGGCGACGGGAAACTTCAAACCCGTATTGAGCAGAGCTGCCGCAATGCGGTCGCGGCTCTCCCGCACGGCCTCGTCGCCAAGTCCCGTGAGCCGGTAACTGACGCCTCGCGTCAAACTCACCTCGACGGTGATTGTCGTCACCTCCAGTCCATTTACTGCCGCGCTATAAGCCTTGACAAGCATCGTAATTCTTATTTAATATGAATGATTCGTTTCCAAAAACCGTTTCCGCAACTCCTCATCGCTCAGCGAGCGCTGCTTCACGCGTCCATTCTCCACCAAGATATTGTCGGGGAGGTCATGGAGCGACAGATTGGCCAGCAACGGACTGTCGAGCATACGACCGTCGCAGACCGTGGGCAGCGTGACGTCAAACTGGCGTAGCAACTTCTCACAGTCCTTGCGCGTCGCATCGAGACAGATGGTCAGTACCTGCAGGTCGGGATGCTGGCGCTTGGCCTCTTGGACCGCGCGCAGACAACCCAGACTCCCGTAGCTCCACGAAGCCCAAACGATCACTACGCCCTCGCCACTGCGGAAGTCTTGCTGCGTGAACGTCCGGCCGCTGAGGGTGAGGGCCTTGAAGCGGGGCAACGGCTGCCCTACCCTTACCGTCTCGTAGGGGGCCAGCTGCTTGGCGAGCAGGATGAGGTGACCATTGCGTGGCTGCTCCTTGCGCATGAGGTTGATGAGGCGGCGCGCCTCGGCATAGTCTGGGCGGTCGTTGCGGACGAGGTAGGTGCTGACGAGATAGGCTCCCACACGCGAACCGGGATGCTCCTTCACAAAGTCGGCCGTGAGCTTCGGGGCGTCCAAGGGGGAGTTTTTGGCCAGCAACTGCCGGAAATCGGTCATCAGCTTGTTGTCGTCCGTGCCCTCCACCTCCATTTCGCGCAGGTGGGAAGCGTCGGCCTTGACCATCACCTTGCCGCCAGGCTCGGCGAAGATCGGCTGCTCGGAATAGTTGGGGAAGACGAGGACAAGCGTCGAAGGGTCTCGCATCTCCGTCTCATAGACGAAGCGTCCTCCCTGAATATTGATGGTATCGAGGCCGTCGATGCCCCCGTCAGGACTATAGACCAGCACCTGACCTTGATTTAAGTGAAGGAAGCGACCCTCCATCTTAAACCGACCACTCTTGCCCGAGCAGCTGCCGAGCAACAACAATGAAAAGACGGGAACGGCAAGCCATGTCATCGAGCAAGCCATTCTGATGATACTACGGATGAAAAAAGGATGATGTGTCATCATATTGCTCCATGCTTGTAATGCTATCTTCGGATGGATGGAAGCTGTCCGAAGGAAAGATAAGGAGATGTGCCGCGAGCGGGACTCGAACCCGCACAGCCGTTACTGGCCAAGGGATTTTAAGTCCCTCGTGTCTACCATTCCACCATCACGGCAAACCGTCTGCAAAGTTAACCACAATAATTGAAACTCGCAAACGATTTCTATTGTTTTTTAGTCTGTGGCCCCTCTGGACCCCCGATTTGTCCAGTCTTGCGTCAATAAACTTTCAGCACACCGTAGGGTGTGGGGGCATTGCAGCGATAGCTTGTCAGCAGCGGCACACCACTTCCCCTCACCAAGTTGCCTCCCGTATTGAGATTGTAAGCCGCCTTGCAGCGCCCACAAGAGGCGACCCCGTCGCCCGTCACGGTCAGCGGATAACTGCGCATGGGCAGGGCGTTGAGGTCGAAGCAGTTGGGACACTCCGCATCATAGGCATAGAAGATGGGGGGATCGTCCATGCTGCCATAGCCGACGATCAACCCGTGGTTCATGCCGATGCGGTTTTGATTTTCCAGTCGGAGGTCGATGGCATTGAAGATGCTCACCGACGACATGCCCTGATTGTTCTCAAACGTATAATGGGAAGCGCCCCCACGCAGGAGATAGCCGATCTTGCAGAAGACTCCCTTGGCCATCGGGTTCATGGCGGTGGCCAGCGTGACATCCTGGTGCGTACCGTTGTCGAGGGTCAGGTTGCAGTGGTAGTTGCTATACCGATAACCCGCATCCTCGCCACACGCCGTCAGAACGGCCAGCAAGACAAGCACGCAAACGCCGTGCCACAGTTTTCTACTCATAGGGTATCATGCTCAGCGCCTCGGCCACCTTCTCTATGCCCTCCTGGAGCGGACCCGCTACCATGCCTTTGGCAAAGAACGGGATGTCGGCATCGATGGTGAGGCGCATCTTCGACGTGGTGTCGCTCGTCGGGAGCACCTGGATCCAAAACTGGAACTTCACGGGCGACTTCTCGCTCTGGAGTTTGATCATCTTCGGTTCCTCGCGCTCTACGATGCGCATCGACACCGCACCGATAGGCGCAATGCTGATGCTGATGCTGTCTTGGTCGAAGCTCAGGTCCTTGAGCTTATCCTCGGGGATGCGGTCGCGGACGCGCTCGATGTTGGTGAAGTCGCTGAGCATCCGATAGACGTTCTCCTGCGGATAGGCGATGGCCTTGACACTACTTTCAAACTTACTCATATCCCTCTGGCTTTACTTCTTCCAGTTGGCCGGATCCTTGCGCCACTCGTGGAGCATCGGCACATCCTCCTCCTTGATATAGCCTGTCTCCAGGGCCTTCTCGACGACGTGCGGATAGTCCGTCAGCGTCACGAGCTTGACACCAGCCTCCTTGAAGGCCTCCTCGGCGATGGGGAATCCGTAGGTGAAACTGGCTACCATGCCAACCACCTCAAATCCTGCCTCGCGAAGAGCGGCAACAGCCTTGAGCGAAGAGCCACCCGTAGAGATCAGGTCCTCAACGACCACGACCTTCGCACCTTCGGGAAGACGGCCCTCGATCTGATTCTTCATGCCGTGATCCTTCGGCTTCGGACGAACGTAGGCATAGGGCAGCGCCAGCTCGTCGGCCACCAATACTCCCTGGGCAATGGCACCCGTAGCCACACCGGCCACGGCATCGGCCTCGGGGAAGTGCTCCAGCACGGCGTGGGTCAGCCCCAACTTGACGAAGGAGCGCACGTCGTGGTAGGAGAGCGTCTGACGATTGTCGCAGTAGAACGGCGACTTCCAGCCCGAAGCCCAGGTGAACGGGTCATTGGGCTGCAACTTCACGGCCTTGATGGCAAGCAGCTTGCCAGCGAATACTTTCTTCAAATCTTCCATATTTCTTCTATACTATATTTTTATCCTTTTATTTTAAAGATAATGCCAACGAGCGCAGAACGTCAAGCTTGCTTGTTCGTTATGCCGAGTGCAGTTTATCTTATGTAAAGATAATGCCAACGAGCGCAGAACGTCAAGCTTGCTTGTTCGTTATGCCGAGTGCAGCTTATCTTATATTATAAAGATAATGCAAAGATAGCGCAAAAAACTGTAACGGCAAGGAGTGCTTGTATAGTTTTTGCGTCCGTTATCATTTCTTTTATTTTCCCCTCTTGCCCAAATGCTTCATGACGTGGGAGCAATACTGGTCGAGCACACGAAGCATGTCGTCGGGCAGATAGTCCAACGCACGGTCGATGATGTCGGAGGGAATGTCGTAGTAAGCCTCAGCGATAGCCCCCGCAATGTCGGCCTTGGTATCGGTGTCGCCGTCGCAGAGTACGGCCAGGCGGATAGTCTCCTCGAAGTTGTTGGCGTCCAAGAAGCAGCGCAGCGCCATCGGGACGGTCTCCTGGCAGGTGCCGTCGAAATGGCCTTCCGCCCCAATCTTCATCACGTCCTTGAGCGAGGGTATCTCATAGCCGAAAAACTTGCGCACCTTCAGTTCCAAATCGGCCTTCGGAAAGCGCATGTTGCGAAGCCAGAAGATCGCCTCCGCCACACACTGGGCGCCCTTGATGCCTTCGGGATGGTCATGGCTGACCTCGGCACTCTTACGTGCCTCTTCCTTGACGGTCTGCCAATCGTCAAAGAGCCAGCCCACGGCACTCACACGCATGGCCGACCCGTTGCCACAGGAGTCCATTGGATGGGCTCCGCCATCGCACACCCACTTCCAGAAGCGGTTGCCATAGCCACCCATCGGATGGGGATAGCGGGTGCACCAGTCGAGCAAGGCCTCGTCATAGGGACGGTCGTTGAGCACGGCATCAGCCACGGCGATAGTGCAAACTGTATCGTCGGTGAAACCACACTTGTCTGTAAACAACTTGAAGTTTTCTTCCGGAGCTGGCCCAAACTCAAATCTTGAACCAACAATATCACCAATAATCGCTCCTAACATAATCGTCTGAGAAAAAGGTTGTGCTTAGATGGTACTCCGGCTGGGAATCGAACCCAGATCAAAGGTTTAGGAAACCTACGTTCTATCCATTGAACTACCAGAGCTTCGGTTTTGGATGGTGCAAAGATAAGCATAAAAAGCCATTCCACCAAGAATCGCCCATATTTTTCCGCTCATTTCTTGCTTTCCCACCCCGTCTCAATCCTCGCCTCAGTCGGCCACAAGATGATAGGAGCCACCTGCGTAGGCGCGCACCACCCCTTTCATCTCCAACGAGAAAAGCAGGGCAGTAAGCGGTCCCACGCCGACACTCAGGCGGACGCAGAGATCGTTGATCTGCAAGTCGTTGCACTTGCGGAGTTCATCGACCACACGCTGCTCCTCGGGCGAGAGGTCGGGAAAGAGCTGGCGCTCGATACCCTTCCGCTTTGCCTCTGTCAGCTTTTGGTCGGTCTGCCAGCCCATAGCCTCCACGAGTTCGTCGGCACAAGTGATCAGTCCTGCTCCATTGTCGCGGATCAGATGGTTGCAACCCTCACTGTAGGGGGCGCCGACAGGGCCGGGAAAGGCAAAGACATCGCGGGCGTAGTCGCGCGCAATGCCACAGGTGATCAGTCCCCCACCCTTGTCAGCACTCTCCACGAGGACGACGGCATCGCTCATGCCCGCCACGATACGGTTGCGGCGCACGAAGTTGATCTTGTCAGCAGTAGTGTGTGTCATAAACTCCGTCAGCAGCGCACCTCCTTCCGCCACCATCCTATTCGCCGTCTCGCGGTGGGCGCGTGGGTAGAGGTCGTCGAGGCCATGGGCCAGCACGCCCACAGTGGGAGTCTCGTTGGCCAGACCAGACACTCGCGGTGCGCCCAAATATCCACTCCGTAGGCCAAGCCGCTCACCACCAGCACCTCAGGACATAGTTCCTTCAAACGGTGGACGAAACTGTGGATGAGATCCTGGCCGTAGCGTGTGCAACGGCGTGTGCCCACCACGCTGACCACCCGGCGTGCGTTGAGACAGGCTTCGCCCCGGGCATAAAGCACCAAAGGCGCATCAACACATTCCCACAGACGCCGCGGATAGCCACTGTCGCAAGGGGTAAGGACCCTCACACCCTCCGCCTCCACATACGCCAGTTCGTCGGCAACTCGCTGGCGGTGGTCCGAGAGGTGAGACAGCAGTTGCACCAAGCGCGGAGAGGCGTCGGGCAAGACTTGTCGGATGTCGTTGGAGGCGGCGACGACCGCTTGTGCGGAACCCACCATCGTGTAGAGCGTCCGTATCTCCTGCAAGTGATAGTAGCCCACACGACTGAGCAGCATCGCGGCAAAGCGCTCGTTTTCTGCAATCACGTCCATCGTCATACTATTCTTTATCTTTATTATTATTCTTTGGAAAGATAAGGAGCGAAGGCTCGGTCATAATCCTCGCTTACGGCGAGGCGCCCATGGACGAGCGTGACCAGTTCCACGCGTCCACGGAAACATAGCTTTCCGTCGGCCTCCCGGAAGAGGTCGTGGACGAAGATGTAGCGGATGCCCTGCTTTTTTCGAGTCGTAGGCGCGAGACGATGATATCATCGCAGCGCAGCGGAGCCTTGTATTCCGATTCATCCGTGCCACCACAGCATCCGTGCCCTGCTCGTGCATCTCAGCGAAACTCAGTCCGCAGGCTTTCAGAAACCGGTGACGCGTATGCTCCGTGTAGTGGAGATAGTTGGCGTTGTTGACGATGCCCTCGATGTCGCACTCATAATCACGCACCTCCAGACGGGTCTCAAAGATATAGTCGTTGTTCATAGGATGGGTGTCAGTTTTTATCATGTTCGGTTTTCTTCAGATATTCATAGCCGAAGCGGCAGCGCAGGCACTCCTTTCGGTCGCAGTAGGCACGCTTCAGTTGTATCAGTGCCTGGGAGTCGCCCGCCGTCTGCGCCTTCAGTCCCACCTTTCTCCACGTCTCCACAATATGATTCTTCTCCGCACTCAGTGCTTCGAGCAGATCGAAGGCGCGGTCGCAGAGCTTCTCGTCGCCCTTGTGACGCCCGTAGGCGAAGAGCATGGGCACAGCGGTGTTGATAGTGAGCAGGGCGATTGACGAGGCAGAGAGTCGCTTCTCGCTTCGTCGGCTCTCCAGGCCAAAGAGGTAGTGGGTCTCCCAGTAGGGTGTCACACTGGTGGCAAGCAGCTCGGCGACCTGATGCAGGGAGGCGCAGTCCACCAGACGCGACAGTCCGGCGCGCCCCTCGTGATAGAGGCGTGCGAGCTGGACGATGCGGATGGTGGGAAAAATTCTGCGGACGCAGACGTAGAAAACGCCATAGGTGGCCGTCGATGGGACGGAGCGAAAACTTACGGGCGAGATACGCATACTCGCCCGTAGCCGCTGTAAGTAGGCATCCTCGTCCGCAGCCTCACGACACCGCGGGGGGCAGGACAGCAGAATCGAGCAGTCCGGCCTGCCCGAGGAAGAAGGCTTCCACCTGGAAGAGGTCGTCGCGGTGGTGTCCCACGCTGCCAAGGGGGGGATGGATCGCGCCCACAGTTCGAAAATGTCGCCATTGACGCCAAACCCAAAGTTGCGCGCCAACGTCACGAAGTAGGCGGCCTCCCACGACCCGTCGCAGGCCTTGACGCGATCGCTGATGGCCTCCGTCTTTTGCTCCAGCCGCTCCGTCTGCAGCGCACTAAGCCAGGAGCAAACCGTCAGTCGCGGGAGCGAGGAGATGACGGCATGGCAGGGCGGATAATCCTCTGCAGCGAGTAGTTCCTGATAGTGGTCTCTGACGCGGTCGGGCACATGGAGCACCATCTGCGGGGGCGTGGCGCCCTGGCTGGTGCGGACCACGACATCGGCGGTGTCCACGACATGGAGCACGACGTTGTCGTAGCGCGCGTCGCGGTCATGGCCGTGGACGAACCAGTCGGAAGCCTTGTCATGGATCTCCACATTGCCGACCCAGAGCGTTCCGTCGATCCTCACCTTCGCATTGAAGAAGTCGGGACCGGCATGGCGGTTGTGCAGTCCCACATCGACCACCTCCACAGACTTCCCGTCCGTGGTGGTCAGTGGGGCAAGCGGAAACAACTTGTGCTTCCAGACATAGTGGAGAAGTTCTTCCATGAGGCCTTTTCTGTTTGTTTGTATAGGGGCAGCACCAATGGCTGGCGCCACCCCTTCGTCATCATCAATATCTATCGCAGCACCTTGCGCACTGTGCCGTCACTCATGCGGACGACATAGACCTGGCCCTCATGCGGCGCAGTGACCTTGCGACCACAGAGATCGTAAGTGGCAACGGGGCGCACCGTGGCGGACGAGGCGGCTTCCTCGATGCCAGTGGCACCAGCGGCAATGACGTCATCCACATTGCCAAAGATGAAATCGCCCTTGAAATCGGTGCCGTAGAACGAGGCCTCGGCCTTCACCTTGAAGTAGAGCTGACCAGCAGCCACCTTGCCCTCCAGCTCGATAGGCACGGCACCAAGACGCGGACCCACCCAGACGGGAAAGCCCGAGATCGTGCCCGAGCTGATGCGGATGCTCTTCGCCACGCCCAGATCGGTCACACCGGGTTGATCGGGATTGCCCACGGCGTCGATGCTGTCAATGACAACATTGCCAATTCCCATGCCAGCAGCCTCATAGGTGAGGTTGTCCACCGACAATGTGTACTGCCCGTTGTCCAGACGGGTCAGCGTGGCTACTTTCTCCTGATCCTGGATGGTCTCTCCGCCGCGCACCAAGAACGAGGTGTCCGGTGTAGTCGGCCATTGCGCCCATGCCACAAAGCAGGGCGAGCGCGAGTGTAAATAGTTTCTTCATTTTCTTCATTTGTTTGTTATTATATGTTGCATGTGCAATCCTTCTACTCCCCTCAATCCTGAAATTCTCTTTCGTATTGATAAACAATACTTTTTAGGACTGGTTAGAGATGCAAAGTTACGGCGTTTTTTTGTGTTATCCGAAAAAACTTCGTAATTTTGCACAATTATCATTCATAAGCAACAACTATACAGTCACAGACAAGATGAAGATAGCACTCATTGGGTATGGGAAAATGGGCCACATGATCGAGCAGATTGCCATCAGTCGCGGCCACAGTATCGTTTGCAAGATAGACATCGACAACCCGGACGACTTCGACTCGCCCGCCTTCGCCTCGGCCGACGTGGCGATAGAGTTTACCAACCCCACAGCGGCGTATGGCAACTTCCTGCGCGCGTTCCGCCACAACGTGAAGGTCGTGAGCGGATCGACGGGCTGGATGCACCATCACAAGCAGGACGTGGAGCGTTTGTGCCGCGAAGAGGGACAGACGCTCTTCTGGGCCAGCAACTTCTCTGTCGGCGTGGCCATCTTCTCGGCCGTCAACCGCTACCTGGCCAAGCTGATGAACCAGTTTCCGCAGTATGACGTGGCCATGACCGAGACCCACCACGTCCATAAGCTCGACGCGCCGTCGGGCACCGCCATCACCCTGGCAGAGGAGATCTGTCAAAATCTGGACCGCAAGACGGAATGGAAGAAGGGCACCACCACCTGGGACGACGGACGCATTGAAGGAAAGTCGGCCCACAGAGACGACCAGCTGCTCATCGACAGCGTCCGCCACGACGAGGTGCCGGGCATCCATAGTGTCCGCTATGACAGCGAGGCTGACGAAATCACCATCACCCACTCTGCCCACTCGCGCAAGGGCTTTGCCCTCGGAGCGGTGCTGGCTGCGGAATATACGCTCACCCACAACGGACTGCTCACGACGAGCGACCTCTTCCAATTCTAACCTCCAGGTCGCTCCTGATTCATACGAAAAACTAACAATTTCATGATAGACAAAGAAAAACAAAAACTCGACCCGAAGAAGCAATGGGCGAAGTTTATCATCGTAGGAGGCCTCTACCTGCTCTTCCTCCTTTGGGTACAAAGCTGGTTGGGACTGGTCGTCCTGCCGTTCATTTTCGACAACTACATTACCAAGAAGATACGCTGGACGTGGTGGAAGGACTCCGAGGGCCCCGTGCGTATGGTAATGTCGTGGGTTGACGCACTGATCTTTGCCCTCGTGGCTGTCTATTTCATCAACCTCTTCCTGTTCCAAAACTACGTCATTCCCTCCTCTTCCTTGGAGAAGAGCCTCCTCACGGGCGACTACCTCGCCGTCTCCAAGGTGAGCTACGGACCGCGCATCCCGCAGACACCGCTCACCATGCCGCTCACCCAGCATACCATGCCGGTCTTCAACTGCAAGAGCTACATCGAGTGGCCTCACTGGGACTACCGCCGCGTGAAGGGTCTGGGACACGTAGAGCTCAACGACATCGTCGTCTTCAACTATCCTGCTGGCGACTCCCTGCTGAGCAACGAGGCCTATCAGGCTCAAGACTACTACCAGATGGTCTATAACACGGGCGAAAGCCTCCTCATGCAGCAGCAACCGGACATCAACCTCGCCACGATGAGCCTCCTGCAACAGCGCGACTTCTTCAGCAAGGCCTACGCCTTGGGGCGCAACTATCTCGTGCAGAACCAGGCCGTCTATGGCGTGATTGACTCGCGCCCCACTGACCGCCGCGAAAACTATGTGAAGCGCTGCGTCGGAATGCCTGGACAGATGCTGCAGATCAAGAACAAGATCGTCTATCTCGACGGCAAGCCCAACAAGGAGCCGGAGAACGTGCAGTACACCTACCTCATTAAGTGGCGCGGCGTGACAGCAAGCGAACTTCTGGGACAGCGCTATGACGACCTGCGCAAGGAACTCAACATCAGCGAGGAGGACGTACAGAGCCTCAGCTATCTCCACGGCGCGGACGTGGAGCGCGGCACCATCCTCAACGACGCCATACTGAAAGAGTATGACGGCTACATGCCGCTCACGAAGCGTGCCGCACAGGCCCTCAAGCAGAAGGGGCTCGTCGCTGCCATGCGTCCCGTCACAGACCGCGACGTCTTCTCAGGCATGGTCTATCCGCTCGACGGCTACACACAGTGGACGCGCGACAACTATGGTCCGGTATGGATTCCGAAGAAGGGAGAGAGCATCAAGCTGACCCTCGCCAACCTGCCGGTCTATGAGCGCTGCATCCACGTCTATGAGGGCAACGACCTGGAGGTGAAAAACGGCAAGATCTTCATCAACGGCAAGCAAGCCTCATCCTACACCTTCAAGATGGACTACTACTGGATGATGGGCGACAACCGCCACAACTCTGCCGACTCACGCTACTGGGGCTTCGTGCCTGAGGACCACATCGTCGGCAAACCGCTCTTCGTCTGGTGGTCGAGCGATCCCGACCGCCATGGTTTCAGCGGCATACGCTGGTCGCGTCTCTTCACATGGGTCGGAAACATCAAGTAAGGATGCTGACTCCAATCCATCATCACAACCACATGCCCCACCCCCTTGCGGGTGGGGCTTTGCTCTGTTCGGCCTACTTCGCCCCTATCCAGTGGTGGCAGAAGGTGTACCGCCACCAGAGCGTGCACATAGAGGGCTGCGACCACTTCGTCAAGCAGACCTACCGCAACCGCTGTCTCATCGCCACGGCCAATGGCACACAGTCGCTATCCGTCCCCGTAGAGAAGCCCGCTGACGGACGACTCGACAAGACACGAATGCGAGAGGTGCGCATCAGCGACCATGGGGACTGGCGCCGAATCCACTGGAGTGCGCTCTGTGCGGCCTACGGCGAGAGTCCATTCTTCGAGTATTATGCTGATGACCTCCACCCCTTTTTCGAGCGGCCTTGGCACTACCTCCTCGACTTCAACACCGCCATCACCCACACGCTTTGCGCGCTGATCGGCTTCAAGCCAGATATCCACGAGACTACCCAATATCTTTCCACACCCCTCGACGATCGCCTCGGCCTGACGGACTACCGCGAGGCTATCCGCCCGAAGCACGCCTTGCCTGACCCAGATTTCTCACCGCGCCCCTACTATCAGGTCTATGCACAACGGTTCGGCTTCCAGCCCAACCTCAGCATCCTCGACCTGCTCTTCAATATGGGCAACGAGGCCGTGCTCTATCTATAAGGGCGTTACTATAAAAGGAGTAGAACGGTCTCCCATGAGCGCTCCACTCCTTTTACTATTTACTATAGGCTGACGTTCGTCGCAACCAAACGAACAGAAACCATTATAGATTAATGGTTTAGCGTGCCCGTGTTGACAACAGGCTGTGCCGAGTCGTCACCACAGAGCACAACGAGCAAGTTGCTCACCATGGCAGCCTTCTTGTCGTCGTCGAGTTCCACAATATCTTCACTGCTTAGTTTGTCGAGCGCCATTTTCACCATCGAGACGGCACCCTCCACAATCTTCTCGCGCGCAGAGATGATCGCGTCAGCCTGCTGGCGGCGAAGCATCACGGCGGCAATTTCCGGAGCATAGGCCAGATAGTTGATGCGCGCCTCCACCACCTCGATGCCCGCCATACTTAGGCGTTCGTCGAGTTTCTCCTCCAGCTGTTTGTTGATCTCATCTGCACCGTCGCGAAGAGTCAGTTCCTTACTGGCCGAATCGTTATTGTCATAGGCATAGAGTCCTGCCACCTGACGAAGGGCTGCGTCGCTCTGAGTCTTGACGAAATTCTCAAAGGCAAGCATCACGTTCGACACGCTTGTGCCAACCTGCTGTGCGCCCCCGCTCTGTGCCATGGTCTGTGAGTCGATTTCAAACATAGCCTTGTAGGTATCCTTTAGCTTCCACACGAGTACCAGGCCTATCATCACCGGGTTGCCCGTCTTGTCGTTCACCTTGATAGGCTGGGCGTCAAGGTTGCGAGCACGAAGCGACAGTTTCTTGGTGTTAATAAAGGGGTTAACCCATGAGTAGCCCACGTTGGTGTAGGTGCCTTTATATTTCCCGAAAAACATCATCACTCGCGCCTCGCCTGGTTCGACCATCACGAAGCCTCCCCAAACGAAGAGTGTGACTGCCAACAAAGCAAAACCCACGCCGATAAGAAGTCCTGCCAACAACTCGTGCTGGCACCAAACAAAGCCCGCAACCACCATGACAGCACTCAACACTGTCAACAGTATATTGAGGAAAAGCATGGCGAAACCACTGAGGGTCAAACCTTTGAACTGAAATTCCTTTGTCTCCATAATCATATTTTTAAAGGGTTACACATGATTGCTTGATGATATCATTATGACATTGCAAATATATGAATAATATATGGGATAACAAAGAAAATGCTACGTTTTTTAAGTTTTATCTATACTTTTTTAGAACACTTTTCTGCAAATATGTAAACGAATCGTATCCAATAAAGAATAAGTATCCATAAATGCTTCTAATGATTGAGGATTGCAAGCTCTTTTCCCTTCAACTGCATCCACAAAGCTCTTTATAGCAGTATAATATCCCTGCGTAAATACTTGGTTGTTTTGCATCAACGGTTGGAAATTATTTCTACCAAACAGTTCGGCCGTTACATTCACATGCATCAAAACCTTTTCCAAGGGAAGTCCACAAAAACGATGTGGCTTCCGCTGGAAAGTGAGCGTTTCCATCTGTTCCAATGAGTAAATACCCTTGTTGGTGTTGATGGTCATACTCTCCTTTGCATCAGACCATGTATAGTCGGTGGAAAGCTCAAGAACTCCTATAGCATCAGCATGTTTGAGTACTAACATCACGGTATGTTCGTCAATGGGTTCCACACACCTTACCTCTGCCTTTCCAAACAAATAGACGACACAATCTATCGGATGAATGAATAGGTCGAGCAGAGCGTCTCCCTCGGGGTAAGCGCCAGTTAAAAATTTTAGATTATAAGTCTTTGTTCCCTTGCTCCCCTGCAACTTCTTCTTCAAGATTTGCATGGCAGGTGCGAAACGCTTTTGCAAATCGACCATCGCCAAAACTTGAGTTTGCTTCTGCAATTCTATTAAGCGTCTCAATTCTTCGGCATTCAAACACGGAGGTTTCTCTATGAACAAAGCCTTTTTATGCGCTAACACCCTAGATGCGATAGAGAAATGCGCCTTTGAAGAAACAGATACAAATACACCCTTTATATCTTCATCCGTTAAGACTTCGTCCAATGACGTAGTTGCACGGACGTGAGGAAAGACTCCTTCTATCAAGTGCAGCTTACCAGGAGTTTTACAACAGATGTATTTTAACGGTACATGTAGATAGTTGAGCACAGGATAAAGGTTGTTTGTACTATGATTTCCTATACCCACAAAGGCGTACTTTCCTTGGTAGGCTTGCTGCAACATTTTCATGTTCCGCACATGCTTATAGCGTTCTATGACATTTTTGATGTGTTCCATTAAAAACCAATCTTTTTGATATATTTTCTGTAAGTCTCTGCTCTATTGCCTGTCCATTGGTATTTACCATAGAAAACTTCGATGATGCTCTTAGGAAAAACCTTTTCAAGATTACGCAGCAGGATAATGTCATACTTGCGATGGAAGTTGATCCAGCAACCATTGCATTCTCTTGAATACTGGCACTGCACCTTGGTAGCTTCTCTCGAATTGAAAATTTCGTCCAATGAATGCTCATAGACGTTACCTAACATTACGCCCAGATTCTGGCACAACGGCACATCACCGTTGGAATGAATGACCAATTCGCTAAATATGCTTTGGCAACGTAAACGCAGACGACCATTTCTCCATTCCTTATACAATGCCACAAAGTCAAAATTTTCTTCTGTGCCATGAATGCTCTTGGGGATATTCTGAATGTAATGGGCCATATCGGCAGAAAGCAAGTCGGCAGTGGTGTCAAAAAAATCCATTGTGCCATAGATGCCTATGCGCACATCCACATCGTATCTCTTGGCGAGACCTATCACATAGTCCATGTCCTCAAAAGTATTCCATGGCGAGAGGCAAAACATCAGAGAGACTGGAACCTCGTCCTTTAGAGTCTCTATCACTTCCAACACCTTGTCATGGCCATTACAACCCCTCATGGCTTTGTATGTTTCCTTGTTGCCATCGAGCGAGACGTACAGATGGCTCGGATGATACAGTCTCACTGCCTCTATTACCTTTTGAGGTGCGAGACAATTCGACAATAGCGTATAGTTGGGATGGTTGTCCTTGAACCACTCCATGATGGCATTAGCCTCAGGATGAAGCAAGAATTCTCCACCCTCCAAACCTACAACAGTATTCTTTGTGACACACTGGCTCGCCATGATCATCTTTATCATTCTCAAGGACAGATGCTCTTCTGGTTTCTGCCATATTGAGCAATGCTTGCAACGCGACTGACACTTGGTGGTAGAGTAAATCATCAAAGTGCTCAGTCGCTTGTGATGCGGGCGAATGATGTTGTTGAGGTATAGCACCCCATTGCGTAAATAGTCGCTTGTTTTGTACATGATTGTCTTCCAAAGTTTTTGTTCATCTATTAGGTAAGAGACAACAAAAAACAGAAAGACTGCATGAGGACACCATTACCAAGTGAATCTTAGGCCGAAGGGAACAGTGAATGTGAACGGATGTTCTGTCCATATAGTATGGACGGAACTACCATTCGGCACATACCAGTGGAGCGAAGGTTCTATGTAAACGCTCCACTTGGTAGCAAGCTTGTATTGTACTCCTATGCCAGTACTCACACTCCATTGCAGCGAAGGTATGAAATGCCAGTGATTTGTACAGGACGTGATAGGTCCGACAACATACTTTTCGTCTGTTTTACCATAGACCGGTATTTGCAGACTTCCGCCCAACGAAGAATATATAGTCCAATTCTTGACATCAAGCCACTTATACGACACATGCAAAGGCATTCCCAAATAATGCACATGTTGGGTTCGCTTGATATAATAAGCATCCTCTCCTAACGTGAAGTTGGACTTCAAGAGCGAAAACTGCAGGCCAGACATCAAACTCCATTTTTTCCCCAATGTCTTTGTTACCGAAATACCAAAACTAATCGGTTTGTCATGATGCTCATGCTCCACGATTTTCCCATCGTTCTTGATGTTATTGTTGATATTGTTTTTATTCTTGAAGGCTATTTCCATGAGTGCTTTCTCCTCCTCCGACAAGCCTTCGTGCTCTTTGATCTGCAAATAACGATAGTACTCGTCCCAAGTGGAGAACTTGTCGGGAGCCACAGGACCATCAGGCCCGTCAACGTCTGGCAGACCACCTCCCGAATTGCCAGTAAGCATTCTGTAAGCGTTTTGCGCTAAAGCAGACCCCAAAGAACCAGCAGCAAGCAACTGCCAATGGTGCTTTTTAGGAAGTACCGTTTCCTCTGTTATCAACGGTTTGTCGTACTCGTGCCAGCGTATTCTCATCGTATCACTAAAGATGCTGTCGTCTATTATTCCCGCAATACGAATGTTGTCCAAAGTACTTGGAGACTGAAGCATATCAGTTGCAGGTATTGTGTCAACTATTGCTTGGACTACACGAGGATAGATGTTGCTTATTACCACATCCACTTCCTTATCCTTTTGGCTTTGATCCTTTGTGATCTGATCCTTTGTGGCCTGCTTTTCCTCCACTTGCCTGTTACCCAGACTTGTTTGTCCTTTATCTTCGTTCTTAACCTGTGCCGTATGATTATTTTTCTCCTTCGCCTTGTCCTTTCTCCATAAAACACGACAGATCGGTATGCTAATGAAGATGATTGTAACGACTACCAGCATACGTTTGCTGATCATTTTCCTCAGCATTGCTTTGGCTCTTGCCAGTTGCGACGATGAACTGTGGGGTTCGATCCCCATCCTTTCTGCTATTTCCTTATGGGAATATCCTTCGATCACGGCCATCTGAAAGACCTTGCTATAACCTGTAGGTAATTGGCGAACAATGTCCATGATTTCCTTTTCTCCCAAGTAATTCTCAGGCGTAATACTCCCTTCTACATCCAATTCTTCGTCCGAGAAAGACGAAAATGGAACGACACTTCTTTTCTGCTTGCACTTCCGAAATTTCAAGGCCTCATTTTTTGCTATAGCAGAGACCCATTCGCCAAACTTTGAAGCATCTCTAAGTTGATGAAGAGAATAGTAAGCACGGATAAACGCCACTTGGACAAGGTCATTCAATGCATCCTCGTCCTCATGGGTGATGTTAAAACACACCTTTCTCAACATAGGAGAATAGGTTTCGATAAGTTCTTTCAGAGCAGTTGTATCACCAGTCTTTACTCGCTTGATAGTCTTTTCTATATCCATATTTGGGATCAAAGCACTTTTGCTTTCTTCATAATAGGATAACCAAAAGCAAGAAATGACTGCGCCGACATTTATTAACAACCCTTAAACAAGCCTCGGGATTGTTAATGGAAATTTTCTCTGTTTGATCGATTTGGGTTGGTTGTCATAAAGTAAAAACAGTCAAGAGGCCGTGCTAACGATGTTGGCACGGCCTCTTGACCCTTTACAGCAATGCAGGCAACTCGAAGAGACGGATACCGTTGCTGCCTTTGATGAGAATGGTGCGTCCCGATGGCCGCTCCTCGGCAATGGCACGCCGCACGGCCTCAACATCGGGGAAGGTGCGGTAAGCAGTCTTGGTAGCTGCAAACTCTGGGCCAACGAGCCACACCTCTTGGAAACCGTCGCGCTCCAGAAGGTCCACAACCCGCTGGTGTTCCTCGGAAGAGGCCTCGCCGAGCTTCGCGCATATCACCGAGGATTGCCATCTTGTGGTCAGCCTCGGTGAGACGGAAATTCTCTATAGCCGCCGCCATACGACGGATTGGCATTGTAGGCATCAACGATAAGTCGGTTGCGATCCGTCACGGTCAGCTGCGATCGGTTGTTGCTCGGCTGGTAGTCTCCCAAGGCTTGGGCAGCATCCTGCGGCGACACGCCGAAATGGAGACCAATGGCAATGGCGGCGAGCATATTGCTCATGTTGTAAGATCCGATGAGCCGAGAGCGCACCTCCAATGGCTGCGGTGTGAGGGCCGCGGCGGCCTGGAAAGAGAAATGGAGGAAGGGGGCACAGGAGATCAGTGTGCCACGGACGTCAGCGGTAGAATCCGTGCCGTAGGTGACGACGCGGTCAAACTGGCGCTCGGCAGCCATCTCCATCAGATCGGCATCGCTCTCGTTGAGAAAGAGGAGGGCGCCATGGGCCCGCATGAAATCATAGAGTTCACCTTTCGTCCGTTTTACACCCTCGAAAGATCCGAAGCCCTCCAAGTGGGCACGCCCTACATTGGTGATCATGCCACAGGTCGGCTCAACATAATCCACAAGCTGCTGTATGTCGCCCGGATGGGAGGCTCCCATCTCCACGACCGCTATCTCATGTTCAGGCGTGATCTGAAGCAGCGTACGCGGCACGCCTACATCGTTATTGTAGTTGGCCTCGGTGTGGAGCACACGGTATTTTTTGGCCAAGACCGCGGAAACCAGTTCCTTGGTTGTGGTCTTACCATTCGTACCCGTGATGCCGATGACAGGAATGTCAAACTGGCGGCGATGCTCACGGGCCAGTTCCTTATAGGTGGTCAGCGCATCAGTCACGACGATATAGCGTGCGTCGCCAGCCACGGCATATTGCGGTTCATCAACCACGGCATAGCTACAGCCCTTCTCCAAAGCCTGGGCGGCAAAACGATTGCCGTCGAAGGATGCACCCTTGAGCGCGATGAAGAGACTGTTCTCTGGGCAATGGCGGCTATCGGTCGTCACGCAGGAGCAGCGACGATATAGTGCGTAAAGTTCTTTGATGTCCATAATCTTGCAGATGATAAAAACGATACGGGGCGCGGTGGCACAGGCAATAGCTGCGCCCGACGGGTTCACCATCCTCCTGTATCCTTCCCCACTGCAAAAGTAATGCTAAAAGCTCAAACCCGCAAATTATCACCGATTATTTTGCAAATTCAAATTAATTATCTACTTTTGTCCGCTGTTGCAAAAAAGTACTGACACATGGAATATACAATACAAGTGAAGGGGCGGCTCGTCAGCCTTCGTGAACCGCAGGTCATGGGAATTCTCAACTGCACGCCCGACTCGTTTTTCGCCGGGTCGCGCGTACAGACCGAGGAGAGCATCGCCCGCCGTGCCAACCAAATCATCGAGGAGGGCGGCACCATGATCGACGTGGGGTGGCTTCTCCACCCGCCCAGGCGGCGTGGAGGTACCGGAGGAGGAGGAGATGCGCCGCTTGCGCTTCGCCCTGCCCATCGTGCGCCGCGAGCAGCCCGAGGCCATTCTCTCGGTCGATACCTACCGTCCCAACGTGGCACGAATGGTAGTAGAGGAGATGGGAGCCGACATCATCAACGACGTGAGCGAGGGTGGCATCACGGGCGTGGTCGATACGCCGCTGGAGCAGACGACCGACGAATATCCTGCCATTTTCCGCACGGTGGCAGCCTTGGGCGTACCCTACATCCTCATGTCGGTAAAGCCCACCATCCACGACATGCTCTTGGCTATGGCACGCGAGGTGCAGCAGCTCCGCGATCTAGGACAAAAGGATATCATCCTCGATCCTGGATTCGGTTTCGGCAAGACGCAGGAGCAAAACTACGACATGCTCCGCGAGATGAACCGTCTGAGTACTCTCGGCCTCCCCATCCTCGCTGGCATGAGTCGCAAGCGGATGATATTCCAGCCGCTGGGCACCAATCCCGACGGCAGCCTCAACGGTACGACCGTTGTCAATACGCTGGCCCTGATGAACGGCGCCTCCATCCTCCGCGTCCACGACGTCAAGGCGGCAGCGGAGGCGGTACGCCTCTTCGGCTGCTACCAGGCTGAATCGAAGAAATAGTACCGAGGATGCAATAGAGAGAATTCTCGCCAATCCCCCCACCAACAACCCAGACACAGTCATGTTTTTTGAATTTGGAATCAAAGACGTAATCGACATTCTCCTTGTCGCCCTGATGCTCTACTATCTCTACCGGGTGATGAAGGAATCGCGATCGCTCAATGTGTTCATCGGCATCATGGTCTTTGTCCTCGTCTGGCTCTTCGTGAGCCAGGTGCTGGAGATGCGTCTTCTGGGCAGCATCATGGACAAGCTCGTCTCCGTCGGTGTCATCGGCATCATCGTCCTCTTCCAAGAGGAAATACGCCACTTCCTCTACAATCTCGGCGCACGCCGCCAGGTGCAGAGCGTGCTGCGCATCTTTTTTCAGTAACAAGGATGAAGAAAAGGCGGACAAGGAGGCCATCATGCCCATCGTGATGGCCTGTATGAGCATGAGCCGTGGCAAGGTGGGCGCGCTGATCGTCATCGAGCGGGGCATCTCGCTCAGCGACATCTGCGATACAGGCGACTATATCGACGCGCGCATCAACCAGCGCCTCATCGAGAACATCTTCTTTAAGAACTCACCCCTCCACGACGGTGCGATGGTGATTACGAAGAAGCGCATCCGGGCCGCTGGTTGCATTCTTCCCGTGAGTCACAACCAGGACATTCCCAAGGAACTGGGACTGCGCCACCGTGCCGCCATGGGTATCTCGCAGGACTCCGACGCCATCGCCATCGTCGTCTCCGAGGAGACGGGACGTATCAGCGTGGCTATCAAGGGAGAATTCCAGCTGCGCCTCTCGGCAGAGCAGCTAGAGAGCGTGCTCACCAAGGAGATGATGCCCGCCACCTAATCTTGGATCCGCTGACGGATATCCTGGCTGATCGTAGCGGGATCGACAGGACGAAGGCCGTCGGGAGAAAGAAGAAGAAGGAGGTCAGCCAACTCGGCAGCCCAACTGGAGGTCGTGGGTGGAAAGGAGAATAGTCTTGCCCATGGTGTGGGCCAAGCGCGAGAGCAGCCGGAGCGTGTCGATGCGACTGTGGAAGTCGAGGAAGGCCGTCGGCTCGTCGAGAAGAATGATGGGGGTCTCCTGAGCCAAGGCGCGAGCAATCATCACCTTCTGACACTCACCGTCGCTCAGCGAGTCGATCTTACGGTCACGAAGCGGCCAAGCCCCCGTCTCGACAAGACTTTGGCGCACGGCCAGCTCATCGCGGGCAGCAAGGTTGCCCCAAAAGCCCGTATAAGGACTGCGCCCCATGCCGACGAGGTCGTGGACAGTGAGTCCACCCATTTCGGGCCGCTGGGTGAGAACGATGGAAATAATCCGTGATCGCTCGCGCTGCGAGAGACTATCAGCTTCGCGGCTACCCAGCCAAATCTCTCCGCCCACCTTCGGCTGAAAGCCCGACAGGGTGCGCAGGAGTGTCGATTTGCCAATGCCATTGTCGCCGATGAGACAGGTCAGGCGACCTCCGAGGATAGTAATGTTAATATCACGGGCCACGACGGGACCACGGCGATAGCCGATGGAGAGATGGTGCAAGCGGATGTCCATGGCGCAAAAGTACGCATTTTATTTGGTTCTCTCACCATTTTTCACGATATTTGCAAACCGAAAAATCATATACTCACAGGATAAGAGTGAACTAACGACCAAGGATAAGAGTGAACGAGCAATGACAATCAACGAGAACGCCCAACAAGCCCTCCAGCGGCAGAAACTGCTGCTGCAGATGGAATATTACGCTGAGAAAGAGGCTTTCCGCAAACAGACGGAGGTCGTGGGAATGCAGCGCAAGGTGAAGCGCGGCGACGCATGGTTTCCCCCTGCGTGTGGGCAAAAACTACTATAATAGCCTCAACCAGCGCGTGGTGGAGGTGTACAGAGAGAGCAAGACTTGGACATAGAGCACAGTTTTGAGTTTGGCAAACCCGTAGTCTTCTTCCGCCAAACCACCGAGGGCAAACTCCATTTCCTTTCCTTCACGGGCACCGTCTCCTACGCCGATGGCGAGCAGATGGTAGTGGTCGTCCCCGATAGCGCTCCGCTACTCGATCTTCAGTCCGACGGCGGACAGAAGATCGGTTGCCAACTCTCGTTTGACGAGACGAGCTATCGCGAGATGCTCGACGCCCTCGACCGTGTGATCTCGGCAAAGGGCAACCGCCTGGCCTACCTGCGCGACATCTTCTACGGTCCCCAGCCAGCACAGACCTATGGTTTCGGTCCAGTGCGCCTGCCGTGGCTCAACGGCGCCCAGGAGCAAGCCGTCAGCGAGGTGGTGCGCGCCAAGGACGTGATGGTCGTCCACGGCCCTCCGGGCACAGGAAAGACGACGACGCTCGTCGAGGCCATCAACGAGACACTGATGCGCGAGAGTCAGGTGCTGGTGTGCGCACAGAGCAACATGGCGGTGGACTGGATCTCGGAGAAACTGGTCGATAGGGGCATTCCCGTACTGCGCATTGGCAATCCCTCGCGCGTCAACGACAAGATGCTGGGTTTCACCTACGAGCGACGCTTCGAGGCCCACCCCGACTATCCCCAGCTTTGGGCCATACGCAAGGCTATACGCGAACTGCGGGCACAGCGTCGGCGAGGCGGTTCGGAAAACTATCATCAGAAACTCGAAAGACTGAAGAGCCGCGCCACAGAACTGGAGCTACGCATCAATAGCGAGCTCTTCAACGAGGCACGTGTCATCGCCTCGACCCTGGTGGGGTCCAACAACCGGCTGATGCAAGGCCAAAAGTTCAACACGCTCTTCATCGACGAGGCAGCACAAGCCTTGGAGGCCGCATGCTGGATTGCCATCCGACGAGCCTCGCGGGTGATACTGGCTGGTGACCACTGCCAGTTGCCACCCACCGTGAAAAGTATGGCCGCACTCAAGGGCGGACTAGGCAAGACTCTCATGGAGCGCATCGTAGAGCGGAAGCCCGCAGTGGTGACGCTGCTGAAGGTGCAGTACCGGATGAACGAGGAGATCATGCGCTTCTCCTCCGACTGGTTCTACCACGGCGAAGTGGTGGGCGCACCACAAGTGAGCCACCGTGGCATTCTCGACTATGACATCCCAATAGACTGGATAGCCGTAGAGGGCGAGGCGGGAGAAGGTGGCGAGGAGTTTGTCGGCAACAGTTTCGGGCGGGTGAACAAGCGCGAGGCAGAACTCACCCTCGACGTGCTGCGCCGCTATTTTGTGAAGATCGGCAAGCGACGCGTGCTCGACGAGCAGATCGACGTGGGCGTCATCTCTCCTTATCGTGCACAGGCACAGTACCTCCGCGCGCTGATCAAGAAGGACGCCTTCTTCAAACCCTTCCGCCACCTCCTCTCAGTCAATACAGTGGACGGTTTTCAGGGCCAAGAGCGCGACGTGATCCTCATCTCCTTGGTGCGTAGCAATGCCGAAGGCCAGATCGGCTTCCTCCGCGACCTGCGCCGAATGAACGTCGCCATCACCCGTGCGCGGATGAAACTCATGATTCTGGGCGACCCTGCCACGCTCTGCCGCCACCCATTCTACAAGCGACTCTACGACTACGTACGATCTTTGGGCGGAACGGAGGCAGCAGATCCCGAAGCTACTCCGTGATGATGATGCAATAGGGCATGGGCTTTTCCAGCTGCATGAAGGTGATAGTCGGCGCATCGTCCTTCATGTAGAAGAGCGTGCTGCTCTTGCCGTCGGCCTTGTCGGCCTTATACCCCATCTGCACGGCCTGCTGCTGAAACTGCTTGTAGCAAGCAGCGTTGAAGATGCAGAGATACAAGGACTTGCCGTTGGCGTCGAGGAGGATGAGGGAGGAGTTGCCTTTGGCAAACTTCGTGGGTAGGCCGTCCTTGGTCAGGTCCATGTTCTTCACCCAGGTGTATTCCTTGCCAAAGGCCGTCGAGACGCCCTTGTACTGGTAACCCTGCTTCGTGAGCAAGTCGTTGGCGGATTGTTGCCTGGGATTCTGAAAGATACGCACGGCCTGTGCCAGACTCACCACGTCGCTTTGCGCATGGACCATCAGCGTGGCCGCCATCAGGAGGAACAGAAAAGAAAAGATCTTTGTTTTCATGAATGTCGTCTTTGGTGAGAGATGGTCGTCGGACTATTTCACTACGGTGGCCCGGACTACACGGATATCCTTCAGCGGGCGGTCGTGGTCATCGGTGGCAGCCTTCTCGATACGTTCCACGACCTCCAGTCCCTCCACGACCTCGCCAAAGACCGTATAAGAGCCGTCGAGGTGGGGTGTGCCGCCAAGCGTCTTATAGACCTCGCGGATCTCCGGCGTGAGTTTCACTGTCCCCTGCGTCATCTGGTCTATGCGCTGCTGCAGTTTGTCGAGCGATGCATCGTCCCACTGGCGTCCCCAGACAATATAAAACTGTGTGGCCGAAGAGCGGCGCTCCGGATTGACATCGTCGCCCTCGCGGGCTGCTGCCACGGCCCCGCGCTTATGAAACAGTTGCGGGAATCGGATCTCGGCCGGAACGGAGTATTTCTCCGGCGTGTCACCGAGGAGCTTGCCCTGCGGCGCACCGATGCTGCCGAGGTCGCCCGTCTGCACCATGAAATTGCTGATGACACGGTGGAAAAGCACGCCGTCGTAAGCATGAGCCTCCACCAGTCTGAGGATATTGTCACGGTGCTGCGGCGTCTCGTTGTAGAGCGCGATGCGCACATTGCCGCTGTCGGTCTCCAGGAGAATCTCGTGGCGCGGCTCGGAAGTCTGGGCCGACACGCCCAGGGCGATCGTCAGCAACAGGCTAAGCAGGAAGGTTGTCTTTCTTCTCATCTTATTATTTACTATTGATTTTTTACTTTTGTGGAACATGATCTTGAGGAACACAGAACAGCTGCAAGGCCATCTGCTTAGCAGCTGACCATGCCGTTGTCCTCTCGCAGTTTCTCGTTGGCGATCATCAGTTGGATGCACTCCTCCAAATACTTGTCCACCTTCTGTCCCACGCGGGGGAAACCAAACTGGTGGGCCACCACGCGTTTCAGTTCGTTGCTTGGGATGGTACCCTGCTGTTGGACAAGATAGGCGATACAATTGCCGATCTCGCAGGGTGGTATCTCTTCTATCTCGCGCCCGCTGGCCTTGCGGTATTTATTCCATCCTCTCAGCCGGTCCTCAGAGGTCCAGACCGTGGGATTGGTCTCAGAGTCTCCCTTATCGAAATAGCATTCCAAGGCCGCATGCCGCACCCAGTCGGTGAGACGGATCGTGACACGTGGTATTTTCCACTCCTTTGCGATGCGCTTGGCGAGGTAGCTGAGACGGATGGGCTGCTCCACCCTCACGATCTCCTTCACGCCCATAGTGGCGCGTCGGCCATTGAGAAGCAAGACCTCGAGGCCACCCACGCCGACGAGATGGTTTATCTCCGCCACCTCGTAAGTCTCCAGCAGCGATTCGTCCTCGGGGTAGATGATCTCCTCCGCCGAGATGTTAAACGTGGCGGAATGCCTTTGCTCTTGCGGCTGCTCCTTGGTCTCATAGGGCGAGAACAGGTCGCCGTCGTCGTCAGCCTCCTTCAACAACGCTTCCAGGGCCTGACACAGACGTTCGAAGGTCGCCTCGGGGTTGAGGAACCAGTCCACGCTCCAAAGGCGAAGCAGCTTCCAGCCCAGATGGCGAAGCACCTCGGGACGACAGATTTCGCGGTCGCGCACGGTCTTCGTGACATAATATTTCGGGTTGTCGCAGAGAATGCCACAGAGGTAGCTTCCCTCGTCGTGCGGATTGCGCACGGCGATATCGACCTTGAAGGCCGAGCGTCCCACATACAGATCGACCTGGTAGCCCCGATCCTGCAGCATCCGGGCCACTTTCTGGGTGACGGCGTCATGGGCCGTCTCCTCATTGCCCGTCTCCAGCGCTTCGGCCTGTAGGGCCAGACGTCCCGTCTTCGCATACTCCAGGAAGCGTTTTAGTCCCACCACGCCCGCGGCCTGCGTTCTCCGCAGGTCGATCATCTCGGGCTGCAACGTCGAGAAGACAATCATCTCGTAGCGCGCGCGGCTCACGGCCACATTGAGGCGTCGCTCACCTCCTTGGTTGTTGAGCGGTCCGAAGTTCATCGACACCTTCCCCCGCTTGTCCGGACCGTAGCCCACGCTGAAGAGAATGATGTCGCGTTCGTCACCCTGCACGTTCTCCAAGTTCTTGATGAAGATCGGTTCCTCGGCGTCATAGGCCAACTGCTCCATCTCTGGATTTTTCGCCAGCATCTCGGTGAGAATATCCTCTATGAGGCCCTGCTGCACCTTAGAGAAGGCGACGATACCGATGGAGCGTCGTGGATGGGAGGGATGTTTTATATAGTCCTGGAGGATGCTCACCACCTTGCGACTGATGGCCTCGGCCTCGGCGCGATTGCTGCGCGTGCGTCCGTAGTCATAGACGCCATCCACGGGGATGAAGCTCACCTTCGACGTGCGGTTGTCCACCGAAGGGAAGGTGTAGAGTTTGCCGTCGTAGTATTGGTTGTTGCTGAAGGCGATGAGCGACTCGTGACGGCTTCGGTAGTGCCAGCTGAGGTAGCGCGAGGCCATGGAAAGCGTGATACAATCGTCGAGGATCGACTCCATGTCGTCGTTCTCAGCTTGGCTCTCGTCCGTCTGCTGCATCTGGAAGAAACTCGTCGGCGGCATCTGCTTCGGGTCTCCCACTACCACGAGCGACTTTCCGCGCGCTATCGCTCCCACAGCCTCGGAGGTCGGCATCTGCGAGGCCTCATCGAAGATCACGAGGTCGAAGGGCGGCTGGTCGAGGTCGAGAAACTGTGCCACGCTCATCGGGCTCATGAGCATACAGGGGCAGAGGCGCGGCAGCAGCGTGGGTATTTGGTCGATGATCTTGCGGATGCTCGCCCCGCGTCCTCCACTGGCTATATAGCGCTTGAGAATGCCCAGCTCCGAGGATTTCGACGCCTCGACCTGAGCCGACGGGATAGTGGAAGCCAGCTTGTAGTAGAGTTCCTTCTGCGTGAGCACTTCGTAGCGAGACGCTATCTCGCGGTATTTTCGTATCTCTTCCTCGAAAAGTCGTCCGTCGAAGAGGTTCAACGGCTTCTTCTCGTCGATGATATTCATGGCCACCCGCTGATAGACTCCCTTGGCGAAGGCGTCGGCTATCTCTGCCATCGGCATAGTGGGATTGTCCCAAATCTCCTCGACGAGGTTGCCGAGATGATGGTCGCGGAGCATCTGCTTGCGCTGGCACCAGATGGTCCAGTTGCGCACACTGTCGAGATGGTCCGCCCACTGGTCGATATGCATTCCCAGGAAGGATAGCGTGTTGTTGTCGGGGGTACACTCCATCTTCTCCATCTCCTTCAGCTGCGTCGCCACAAGGCGCATGGCCTCGACCTCCTCGTCAGTGAAAGGCAGGGCGGTTGCGGTAGTGTGCTCACTTAGCAGTCCGTGATATTTGCTGAGCGCGTCAAACAAAGGCTCGACGTCCTCCTCCCTCATCCCGGGTCGGTAGGCGCGGAGCTGGCTGAGCACCCTCCGTTTGCCCATCATGCGAGGCAGCCACCATTTTGCGCACGCCTTCCTCCATTCGTCGCGCACCTGGTGGTAGTCGAGGTCGAAGATCTCTCTCGTATAGTCTTTTTCTATCTTTTCCTGCGCCTCTGCGGCTATCAGAATCCAGTCCATACCCCGCGTCGATTCCTCCACGGGACGATCCGTCGCGTCGTTGAAGCGTCCTACGGCCTCGCTCACGACGCCTATCTTCTCCCGTATCACCTCCATCGGTCCGCGTAGCTGCTTCTCCAGTTCCATCGACGCAGAGGTGATGGTCAGTGCGCGCAGCGGATGGGTGGCAGGATGGCCGCTGACGGCGAAGACGGTGTCGAGCGTGCGTATTTCCTCCAGGTCCTGCATAAACTGATCTATGGAGAAGTGCTTTATGTAGAAGTCGCCCGGCGCAATAGGTTCGCTTTCCACTGCCGTGATGCGGGTGATACACTCATAGAGCGACACCCCCCACCTCTGCGGGCGGTGATACAGTCGCTCCACGTAGAGGGCGAGGCGACGGCGCTGGCGGAAGAGCTGTCGGCTCTCCTCCATATACTCCTCAGGCTCCTTGATGCGGGTCACGTCCAGGGCCTCCTGAAGCTGGCGTAGCAAGTGGCTCTTGGTCATCTTGTTGGAGTGCATCTCGAGGCAGAACGGGTGGAGCTGCATCTTGCGCAGGCGATTCTCCACTACCTGCAGAGCCGCCATCTTCTCGGCCACGAAGAGCACGCGCTTGCCTTTGTAGAGGGCATTGGCGATCATGTTGGTGATGGTCTGGCTCTTGCCTGTTCCCGGCGGACCATAGAGGATGAAGCTGCGGTCCACGCCCGACATGAGGATGGCCTCGAGCTGCGACGAGTCTGCGGGCAGCGGTACAGCGGAATAGTTGGGCGGATCCTTCTGGTCGCTGATGCGCACGTTGACAAGGTGGCGCTTAGGCTGATGGAGCTTGAGGCGCTTGGCGATGAGCGACTGGATGATGGGGTTGCGCTCCATCTTATCGCAGTTGTTGTGAATGTCGTTCCACATCACAAACTTCGAGAACGAGAAGAGGCCGAGCATACATTCCTCCACCACGTCCCAGCGCTTCTGCGTCTTGATGGCTCCGCGCACCATGGCGAGGACACGTCTCACGTCAATGCCGTGGTCGTCCGTGGGTAGCGGGTCGAAGTCGGGCATGTTTACCTCAAACTGCTGGCGCAGCATCTCCGTCAGCGTGGTGTTGAAGATGGGGTCTTCCTCACGCGTCCGGATCACATAGCGGTTGGCCCCCTTGCGAACCAACTTCACCGGCAGGAGCAACAGCGGGGCGTAACGGGGCCGCTCGCTCCGCTCCGTCTCGTACCATTTGAGCAGTCCGAGGACGAGGAAGAGCGTGTTGGCACCGTTCTCCTCCAGCGCCGTGCGTGACTCGCGGAACAAGCGTCGCTGCGAGAGTTCCAACGCTTCATCGTCAAGGTAGGAGACCAGTCGCTTGCGACGCAGACTGGCATCGGCCAGTTCGCCCAGATCCTTCTTGTAGCTGATGCTGTCGTAGATGCCCCAGCCGTTGGGCTGCGTGCTGACCCCTGCTGGCTTGCCGACGAGTTCGATGTCGGCACCATCCTGCAGCTGGTTTTCGAGCGTGTCGATATGATAAGAGACAAAGGGAATCACCTTTTGTCCGATGCGCATGTTGAGGAGGTTGTTGCGGAGGGAGAAGTCAAGGAGCTTACGCTCCCAGATCTGCGTGCGCGTGAGCACTTTGGGCTGCGCCGGCACTTCCTCCTCGATGGTCTGCTGCTGGCGCACCCATGATGTGGTGTCGCCATGGCCCACGCCCTTCGTTTCCGCCGTCTCGCCCTCCGTGGGGAGCGGCAGGATGTGGTTGACGCGGCAGCAATAGACATCGACGAAGCAGACGATGCTATCGGCGTCAGCAGTGACATAGCGTTCGGCATTGGCCACGGCGTCCTCGAAACTCACGTCGGCCGAACTCGTCAGGTCGATGCTTTCGAGGAGCACCATCTCGTTGACGCCGTCGCTCATCGCCTTGGAGAGGAAGGCGGCGTCGTCGGACGTGGTCTGCTGATAATAGTTGTCGATGAGCCAGCAGCCCACGAAGGCGTGGCCCTTCTTGATAACCACAAGCGGGTGAAGGCCGGCAGCCTCCAAGGCCGAGGCGAGCAGTACGGTGAGGTCCAGACAGGTGCCCAACTTCTCTTTCAGCACCTGCTGGGCAAGACGCACGCGCTGCCCCTTCTCCTCAAAACTGGCGGGTGGGGCTGCATAGACGATGCCCAAGTCGCGGATAGCCTGGAAGATGGCGGCACACTGGGCGCGAACGCGGTTGGGCTTCTGCTGCTGATACTCGTCGAGGGCAGCATCGCCCGTGAGTTCCTCCAGTTTACGGGCGGCACTGACCAGCACGGGCTGGAGTTCCGGCGCATTGGGCGTGACGAAGGCGGCGATCAGTTCTGGCGAGATACCCACACCCGGCCACTCGTTGGCCGTGAGGATGCGGAGGACGTGGTCCTGGACCTCCATTTCCTCGCCATCGACCGTCAGCGTCAGGGTGAAAGTAGTCTCTACACTCTCCGAAAGATGGCGCAGCGACTCCAGCTGGAGCTGCAGGTCGAGGTCGGTGATCTCTACCGATTGGCCCGCAGGTAGCACGTCAAACGTGCGCTCGCAGCCCGCCACATGGTCTCCCGCCAGTGTGAGGACCACTTTCTGCCAATCCTCCTCGCTGTCGTTGACCACTTCCACGCGCTGAATGCATTTCTTGCCATTGCGGGCCAGCACATAACTGATGGCCGGAATGTACTCAATATTTACAATTCTTTCTCCTGTCATACAAAAGCTCATCGTCTGTAATGGCTACAAAAGTAGGCATTTCCTTTGACACAGGCAAATCCGCCATACGCCAGTTTGTTTAGAATTCTCCTTTCAGCACATATTTCTAGAAATGCCACAAATTACTAAAATGCGAAAAATGGAAAGAAAATGACTAAAACACGGAAAGGAAATTAAGCGGATTAAACTCTCGAAAGAATAAAGAGTGGAGAAACAAGGGGAAAAGGGGTAAAAAAGAGTTTTCTTGTTCAAATTCTTGAATTTGGAACACTTTGATCCGCTTCGGCTTTTTATCTGTCGCCATAAGCAACCCATTGGGCGAAAAATCTGCCGCAACGTGCTATGAGCCCTATGGCGAAGCCACACCTGCATAAAGAGCAAGGCTGGCAAGGCACACCCTCATTTAAACAAGGGTGAGAAAGAAACAATGGCTGTTCAGGAGCAAGGGATGGCCGGGGCTACCTGAACGATCAGTAGTCCTCTAGATAGCCCTTGGTGAAAAGGTCGTAGGCCACGGCCTCCAGTTCCTTGAGCGTCATTTTCTCCACTGCCCGCTCAATAATGCGGACAAAATGGTCGCGACGGTAGTCGTCAGTATCTGACAATCTGTCTTCCATGTTCATTGGGTGTTGCGTTCCTTAGTATTAAACAAGATTATTGGCCGTTGCGTTCGTAGAATTGAATCGTACGTCCGTCGTACTCCTCCTGGCGCACCAGGCGCACCCCTCCAGGCAACTGGGGCGCACGCACGCCCTCTCCGAGACAGAAAGGCGCGGTCTCGACGCGTAGTTCGTCCCACAGACCAGCGTCGAGGAAGGACTGCAGCGTCCTTGCTCCACCCTCCACGAGCAGCGACTGCTTCTTCTCCTCATAGAGATGGCGTAGCACGGCGTCGATACTGTCAAACGGAAGGTAGCCCTCAGGGAGCGTACCCTCCAGTCCGTGGCCCAGGACGATACGTTCGGGGTCGGATCCAGCCCACTCGCGCACCGTCAAGCTCGGCGCATCCACCGCCCAGGTCGTATGACCGACGAGGATGGCATCACTTTCGCTGCGCAACTGGTGTACCAGCATCAGGGTGAAAGGCGAGGAGATCGGTGTCCGCCGTCCCTCTGCCCCCAAGAGACCATCGGCGGTTTGGGCCCATTTCAACGTGATATAGGGCCGCTGAAGCGTGTTGTAGGTGAAGAAACGCTTGTTGATCTCCCTGCACGCGCGCTCCATCACGCCCACCACCACCTCGATGCCAGCCGCTCGCATCCGCTCGATGCCGCGACCCTGCACCTTGGCGAAGGGATCGACGCAGCCGCAGACCACACGCCTCACGCCCTTGCTGACGATCAGGTCGGCACAGGGTGGTGTCTTGCCATAGTGGCTGCACGGCTCCAGCGAGACGTAGATCGTACTCTCTCTCAGCAGCGTTTCGTCCTCGGCCCTCACCGAGGCAAAGGCGTTGACCTCGGCGTGGCCCTCGCCACAGCGCTTATGGTAGCCCTCGCCGATGATGCGCCCGCCGGGAGCTACGATCACTGCGCCGACCATGGGGTTGGGCTTGGCGCCCGCTTGTCCGCAGCGCGCCAGTTGCAGGCAGCGCCGCATATACAGTTCGTCCGTTTCTCTTTGCATAGTTTTTTGCTTCTTAGAGGATAGTAGTCAAGGCCTGTTTGATCCCTGTTGGGATGATTGTCAAACCCATTGTTCCTCCATCATATATATAGTTGCGAAGCCCTGCGCCTATCGCTCCACAGCCTCCACGACGTACCCCTGCTGGCGCAGCATGGTCAGCACGCTGTCGTCGCCCGCGAGGTGGCCCGCACCGACCACGAAGAGCGAAGGCTGGGCGGACATGATCGTCGGCATCTTCTCCACCCAACGCCGGTTGCGGTCCACGACAAGCTGCTGGCGGTCCTGGGGACCATCGGAGCAGCCCTCCAAAAACTGCTGATCCATCACCTCGCCCAGCCGCTTCAGGTCCTGGTTTTTATAGGCCGCGATCATATCCTCCAAGTCCTGTTGCGCCCGGTCGAAATGTTCACAGAGGCAGACCAGATCGCGCACCTGCTTCTCCAACGGCTGTCCGTAGAGCAGTCTCATCTGCTCGTCGCCCGTCTCCAGTCCATCCGTGGCTTTGTTGTTCTCCTGCGCTACCTTTTGAAAGTAGAGGTCGATGAGGTCGCTGGAGTCGAAACTATCCGCATGGCGCTTCATACAGGTCATCACGGTCAGCACGTTGGACAAAGCCGCTGGTGCCATCCGCCCCATCTGCGCCATAATCACGGGGTTGTCGAAGTCGGCCCCCATCACGCTCAGGAGCGCCTTGTTGAGCGACTTCATCTCGTCAGAAGTCAGCAGGTCCTTGATGGTCTTGCCCTCAGGTAGCATCATCGCCTCGGAGACGCGGGTGAGAAAATCCTGAGACAAAGCCTCCTTGAAGTCGATCTCACCCACCACGCAGTCGGTCGTGTTGACCGCCTCGTCAATGCCCACAATCTGTGGGACAAACGACGAGGAGACGACATGCACCGTACCAACGATATAAGACGGGCGCGTCAGGTCTTTGCCACTGATCTTGTAGAGGAGTTGCGCCTGGGCGGCGAGGCCGACCATCGTCAGCGCACAGAGAGTGGAGAGGATGCGCACGGTAAGGGTCGGCAGCTTCATGCTTGCAAAAGGCTTCATACATACCGACTTTAGCATGCGACTATGCTTTTTCATACGTTCTATCTTCTTCATGTGTCCTAAGGATGAGGGGGTGAGTGAAAAAAATTCCTACTATTACTTTTTCAAGTCGAAGCCGACACGCACGCCGTCATAGTTTTTGGAGATGTCTCCCACGACCTGCGCCGTACTGTTGCCACTCACGGCTGCCATCGTCTGGAAGAGCGTGAGCACCTTCTTCGACTCGAAGAGCACGCTAATGCCCGAGAGGCCGTTGCGGACGACATAGCCATTGAGATTGATGAGGAGACCCTTCAGTTGCAGCGAAGCGTCGGTCGGGTTGTAGGTATAGGTGCCGTTCCAGGCCCTGCCGTTGATCTTGGCCGAGAACGTGCCGTCCTTGGCAAACGTCAACTGGGTGTTGGAAGACGTGAAGCCCAGTTTGCGATACTCCTCGCCGAGTTTCTCCTCCACCTTCGCCGCTGCCAGTTCGCCACCAGCACGCGCCAGGAGGTTCTCCGAGGTGAAGGCACATCCCGGACCGTCGTAGCGCCAGGTGCCGTAGAGATTCTCCTTCGAGAGTTTGCCACCACCGATGATCGACGAGATAATGTTGCCGACTGACTCGCCGACACCACTGCCCAACATACTGCCGTTGCCCTGGTTGCCCTGCGTCGTCGTACCGCCACCTATTCCGCCGCACGAGGCGAGCATCAGCGAGGCGGAGAACATTCCTAAAATCAATCCTTTCTTCATGACTCTATATTCTTATTAGTTAATTCCAATTTGGGTCTATTTTTTTGATTATACACACTATGTTTTTATCGATTCGATCGGCTATTCCTTTCTATCAGCCATCTTATCGGGTCTATCGAGCGCATAGCCGATTCTATCATTTAATTTTCCCTTGCAGTCGGAGCTCCCTGACCAGCTGCGCACCCCGCTGGGCAAGATGCGCCTCGGCCACGTCGGGTCTCATCGCCTCCTCCTGTGGGACCCCCTCGGGATGGATACTGCCCACGCTTGCGAATCCTGCATCGAGCAGTCGCTGCGCATCCTGCACGCGACCCGACCACAACACGACATCGACACCTTTGCGCCTGCCGTGGGCCATCACCACGAAGGGCAACTTCCCCATCAGCGTCTGAGCGTCGCTACTCCCCTCTCCCGTCACAATAACGGCGGTTTCATCGATCATCTCGTCGAAGTGGCAGGCTCCGAGCAGAAGTTCCGCTCCTGAGCACATCGTGGCCTGGAAATACTCCATGAAGGCGTAGCCCAGTCCGCCTGCCGCCCCTGCGCCATGGGCGTTGCGAAGGTCGTAGCCGAAGTGGCGCGCGCTCACGTCGGCGAAGCGTGCTGCTCGGCGATCGATGACCTCAACCATAGCCTCAGTGGCCCCCTTCTGCGGGGCAAAGACGCGGGCTGCTCCCAGCGGGCCACAGAGCGGATTCTGGACGTCGGAGGCGAGGACGATGCGCAGATCCTGAAAGTACTGATCCCGCACCGCGTCAAAGCGGTCGTGGGCGCTGCGCCCAAGTGCTCTATCAGGGCCCGGATCATACCAATACCACAGTCGCTGGTAGCAGTGCCTCCGAGGCCGATGACACACTCCTTTGCGCCACGCATCACGGCGTCGGCCAGCAGTTCACCCACACCGTAGCTCGTGGCCACGAGGGGGTTGCGGTTCTCCAGCTCGATGCGCGACAATCCGCAGGCCTGGGCCACTTCGATGATGGCACGCTGGCCACAGAGACCGTAGGAGGCCTCTATACGGCGCATCAGGGCATCGTGGCAGGCGATAGTGATGCAATCTCCACCCAAGGTCGCGAGAAAGGCATCGAGCATTCCGTCGCCACCGTCGCTCATCGTCAGCACACGACAGGTGGCACCCTCGGATCGCACGCCGCGGGCGAAGGCCTCTCCTGCTGCCTGGCTGGAGAGACACCCTTTGAAGGAGTCGAAAGCTATGAGTATCTCCATGTTGTCGTCTTTCTATGGGCAAAATTAGTCATTTCCATGGTTTCCGCCAAGCTATCGGGCCGAATAATTTGCATCATCGGCGAAGAAAGCGTAATTTTGCGGCATGAATCAAGCATCCGACCACAGCAGGTCCACCATCATCATCCAGGCATTGCATAGCGCCCTCGGCCTTTTCAAGGTGAGACGCGAGGAGCGCAGACTGGCATGGGGCGCCCTCCTCTATGCCCTCGTACTCAACACGATGATTGTCTGTCGCTACTGGGAGTGGTTCTCCCAAGTCACGGACGGCTATCGCAAACTCGTCTTGCGCCACTTCCATATCTCGGGCTTCGACCCCATCACCTACCTGGTACTCAACGACTGGTCGGCGGCCTACAACATCTACCGCCACCCGCTGCTGGCCTTCTTCATGTGGATCCCCGCCCAAGTCAACCGCTTGATCATCCTCGCCACGGGGGGTCAACTTCGCGCAGGTCCTCACGGCCCTGTTGCTCGCCGCCGCCACCTTCTACGCCGTCCTCTTCCTTTTTCGCATCCTGCGCGAGATCGTCGGACTGGCCACGGCCGACGCCCTGCTGCTCACCCTTCTCTTTCTCTCCTTCGCCTACACGATGGTGTCGCTCAGCGTTCCCGACCACTTCGGCCTCTCTACGACGGCCCTGATCCTCACCCTCTACGTCGCGGGCCGTAGTCTGCTTCGCGGCAGGCCGCTGACGAAGGCACAGACCGTACTGTTCTTCCTGCTCACGGCGGGCATCTCGCTCAACAATGGCATCAAGGTCTTCCTGGCCAGTTGGGGCACGAGTGGCAAGCGGTTCTTCCGCCCTGCCCACCTGCTGCTGGCCGTTATCGTCCCGTCGGCGCTGATATGGGGATTTGCGCGCTGGGAGTGGCAGACGTTCGAGAGAAACCGAAATACCTCGCTCGCCAAGAGGCGACGGCCGCACGGGAAAAGAAAGAGCGCGGCGCCATCATGCAAAACCTCATCAAGCAGTCGGCCACGACCGACACTACGGGCCTTTCCCATACTGCCGACAGCATCTTCCGCGCAAGGGCCAAGGAGAAGGAGCGTCGCCGGATGAAGAAAGCGGTCTATGCCCACCAGGGCAAGCCAATGGGACAAGGGGAATTCTCGTCGTGGACCGACGCCACGACCCCGCGCCTGGAGAGCATCGTCGAAAACTTGTTTGGCGAGCCCATACAGCTCCACACCGACCATGTGCTGGGCGACGTGCTCATCAATCGCCCCGTCATCGTCCCCTACCGCTATGCGGCGAGCTATGCCGTCGAGGTCTTCGTCGTCCTCTTCTTCCTCGCCGGCATCTGGATGGGGCGCCGCAGTCGCTTTCTGTGGATCGCCCTGTCATGGATGGGTTTCGACATGATCATCCATGTGGTGCTCGGCTTCGGCCTCAACGAGGTCTATATCATGTCACCCCACTGGCTCTTCGTCCTCCCCATCGCCATGGGCTTCGCCCTGTTGCGCCTCCGTGGCCGCTGGCTGCTGGCTGCCCGTGTGGCTCTGATGGGACTATCCGTCTTCCTGCTGGCCTACAACGCCTCGCTCTACGTGCAGTACTTGTTCTTCTAAGACCAAGTCAATCAGCAAGAAGGCTCAGAATAAAGTATTAACGAGTCGATTATCGTACGATCAGCGGGGATTCATGAAAAAATGAAAGGTGCTGAGGGCGTCTCGCGCCCCCAGCATCCTACTGCTTAGTCACCCAAGTTACCGTCGCCACCATCGGGGTTCGTCTCCGAAGACTCTCCGCCCGAGGTCGTCTTGGTGAAGTAAGCCGTCAGCGACATGTCACCATTCACCGTCACGGTACGCGACGCCGACGTGTCCCCGTCACTCCAGCGGCTGAAGGTATAGTCGCCCGAGGCCACGGCATGAATGCTCACGCGGCTCCCCTTGTCGAAGGAGCCACCCCCTGAGACCGTTCCACCGTTGACCGGACTCGCCGACAGACGCAGCGTCTTCTTCCCCTCCACCGAGGGAGTCCTCGGCACGGAGTTCTCCACAGGGTTCAGCACACCGTTCGGACGCAGATAGACATCACTCACGCCACCGTAGCTGTCCGTGGCACGCTGGTAAGCTGCCTGCCCCTGATACTCCTTCATCAAGTTGTTCTCGCAGATGAGGTGCTGCGTCGAGACCAGCGTCTTTGCCGCCTGCTTGCGGGAGTGGATCCACACCAGACCATGATCGCCGAAATCATGAGCAGCCTGCGCCGCCAGATGTCCCTCCTGCACCGAGAAGCCACGCGCATCCACGACCGTGAGGAGCTTCGACTCAGAAGCCTTGTCCAGCACGACGCAGCAGGCCTCCACTACCGCCATGGGAAGCATGGTCACGTCGTTCACCTCCTGTCTGACCAGGAAGAACGTGATCTGGTCGCCATACTCATAGAGACTGTTGTTCTGCACCACGGCGTTCGAAAACTCCTTCACCATCGTCTCGTCAGTGATAGCCAAGTCGCCCAGACTGATGTCCGTCACGGCCTGGTTGCCCTTCCCGCTGACCGAGAGCGACTTGATGAGACCGTGCGACACCTCGTAGGGCGCCACGAGGCAGGCCCCCGCCTGCGCCTCCTGCTTGGTGAGATAAACTGGTGCCTTGCCGAGATTCACCGACACGAACTTGTTGTAGTCGCTGCGGCCATTGCGGGCCCCACCGAAGGCGAGCTTCAGATAAGGCGTCAGCACCTGATACAGACGAATAACGTTCGTCCACTTCATGCGCTGCTTCTGCTGACCATTGGTCTTCGCGTTGGTCGTCTGAGTGATCTTCTCAGACACGACGGTCTGACCACCGTTCTGCTTGAAGGTAAAGCTACCTACTGAACCCCGGAGCTTGGTTAAAATACCATTGAGTCTTGCCATAATTGTAAAGTTTTAAAAATTTGAAAATGTTTTGAGTTGGGAGCATTCTCCCTTGTTTCTCCCTTGCTTCTTCTATTGTTTCCGTATCGTTTCCGTATTGTTTCCGCTTCCGGAAGCGAGAACGATAGGAGAACGATAGGGAGGACGATACGAGAACGATACGGGATTGATACGAGATCGATACGGAAACGATACGAGACCGATACGTAATCGAATTGTTTTGCCGCCGTTCTGCGGACTTGGTGGGACTGCGATTTTGTTTCATTGCTTTGAAAGTTTTTGAAGTTGATACGGCTTCACCTTGTCAGTTGCTGACGGTGATAATGTCTGTTGAAGACGGTGCAAAATTACGATATAGAACAACCGAATGCAAATCCATTCATAAGCGTTTACAATCCATTCATAAACCATTCACAATCCGTTCATAACCGTTCACAAAACTAACGAATAACGCAGAGCGATACTGCAACGGGGAACAAAATGTTTCGAACTTTTTTAAATCTAACACACGAAGTATATAGCTTAACTGTATAAATCTCCATAGATGACACTAATTTTCTTTACATGCTCTCTTTTTAGAAAATTCTGAGGAGAAGTGGAAAAGTGAAAACGTCATTTCGTCATTAGGTGGGTGACTCTTGCATGAACCTGGGAGTATCATGTTGTTTACCTCTCGGCAGGATTGCTCAAGGCGAAATGTTGTGATACGTTGTACTTGTTGTTCGTGTTGTTTTCCCCACTTAGCAGGCTGCATCGAAACAACGCAAACAACCCTATCACTCCATTTTCCGGATGAACCAACAAATTGGCGAGTCATCATGAAGGACTTTGGAACCCTCTCCCCTATCTCGACTCATCCATTGGCGGAAGCGGGCAGCTGGGATTGAGCGACGTCGTAATGACGAAATGACGTTTTCGATTTCTGATCACAGAGACAAGAAGGAAGAAGGGAAGGAAAGCGCACATCCGTGGATGATGCGGCAGAAGTAAAGAAAAGATCCGCCAGCGAGCCTCCAAAAGGGAAGCAGACTGGCGGACCTTGTTATAGGATAGGAACGGCGAGAGGGGTTCGAAAGTCTATCTGAGACTTATCTTACCACTACCTTCTTGCCTCCCACGACATAGACGCCCTTGGGGAAACGGTGGAGGTCGGAACGAACGCCAACACGCTGTCCTTGAAGGTTATAGACCGGTTGGCAATCGGCAGCAACAGGGCTGGACTGAACCGTCGTGATGCCCGTGAAGATGAGTTCGCTACTCGTGGCCAGGGCCGACTCGCCGCCAGCGAAGACCGCCGTGACAGCATACTGATGGCGACCCCACGGCATCTGGGCCTCGCTGAAGGACGTGGCGTCGGCGGGCAGACTCTCGATCAACTCACGATCGCGATAGACATTGAAGCCCTCCAAGAGGCCATAGCCTGCAAGGTAGCTGATGTCGTCGATAAGGAGGCCGTCGAAGGGCGCACCCTCGGTGGTGTTGCGGATGGCAAAATACTGTGCACCCGCAGGCACATCGAAGGCATATTCGCCCCAGTGGCTGTCCTCCTGTTTGAAACTATTGACCCGCGTGAAATCATCGGGCTTGAGTCCAGTGGTGGAGTAGAGCACCTCGAAGGTGGCGTAGTAGCGAAGATTGCTGGGATCGGGCTCGGTGTCGTTGGCAAAGAACTTGATGGTCTGCGCCTCGCCCGAGAGCATCGGCGAGAAGAGCCAGTCGTCGCTGTCGATGAGCGAATAGTCCTTGGCGCGGCTGTAGCGGGCCATGAGACAGCGGTCGCCGCTATGGGGCTTCAGCGAGTAGTTGTAGCCCGTGATGCCGTCCTGGATGGAGTCGGGGACGAAGACGATATAGACGTAGGGCTCGCCCTCGTGCTCAAACGGCATACCCATGGCACCCCAAAGCCATCCAGTCTTGCCCTTGTTGGAGGAGTAGGTGTGGTCCAGGGACCGATCTTGTCGATGGTCCAGGCAGGATAGCTATCGAAGGTCTCCTTGGTCGGGATGCTGGCGGCAGCAGGCGCAACCCAAGAGATCGTGACAGCGTCGCTGCTGGCTGCCCGAAACCTGATTGGGAGCGGGGACGGGCGACTCGCCGACCGTCATTTGCTGCAAGGCGGTGTTGTTGGCGCAATCCTCATCGGCCTCATAGGAGACCGTAGCCGTCAGGGTCAATTCACTGCCCTCCATGGAGACCGGGAGGACGACACGAGCGGGAATGGTATGGGTGGCAAGCGAGGCAAGCGGTGTGTCGAAAGTCTCGCTATAGAGCACTTCATCGGCCACAGCGAGACGGACGGCATAGTGGGAAGCGTCCTTTGTACCGTGGTTTTCGACGGCCAGCGTCACCTCGACGGGAAGACCCTTCTCCACGTGCTGCGGAGCGGCCATGGCGACAGAAAGGTCATTGGCCAGGACTCCACGCACACAGACGTCGTCGAGACGGATGGCGTGGTAGATGGGGGCCGTGGCACGGAAACCAATGATGACATAGGGAGCGGAGGCATACTTGGCCGGGATGGAGAAGGCCGTGCGCTGCCATCCGCTGGCGCTGATGTTCTGGTAATCGACGACACCGATGGTCTCCTCGGCAGAACCCGGCTGGCGCACCGTGACTTCGACGCGGTCGGTGCTATTGGCCGTTGCGTTGTGGCTGAAGACCACCTCGGCGTCCTGCGTGCCTGCAAGGGCGATCTTGCCGGAATAGAGTTCGGCTGCCACGTCGGGATTGTAGGACGTGAACATCATGCAGTGGGCGTCACCATCGGAAGCCTGTTGGCCGTTGCGCACAAACTGGTTGTTGCCAGCATCGACGGGAATCCACCACAGACTCTTGTCGCTGGCGGGAGCAAAGCCCGCACGATAGGGAATCGTGTAGGGTGCGCCAGCGATGACGGCCGGAGCAAAGGCGCGGTTGCCCTCCCCTGCCCCATTAAGGGCCGAGACAGCAAATGGCGAAGCGTCTGCGGGCCGCTCTTGTTCAGGCTGACCTCGTAGGAAGCGTCCGTGAGTCCCTCCTCGACCGACTGCCAAGGCTCCAGGATCTCGTCGGCGTCATACTCATAGACATTGTAGGTGAGACCCTCGGAAAGAACCACACCCTCGTGGGCTCCCTTGGCGGAAGGCGCAGTCCAAGCGATGCGGGCACCCTGTTGCGTGTCGGTGGTGGTCAGGTTGCGAGGCTCGGCAGGCTGATCGAGACCTACCCATACCGAGACCGTGGCCTTGCGGCCAGCACCCTGCTGCGTGTAGCCCGTGACGGTGTAGCGATTCAAGCCCTGCTGCGGCGTGGTATCGTCCCAGGAGAGAGACTGACCAGGCGTGCAAGAGGTGAAGGTATGGACGGGCGTACCATCACGCTCTACGACTATCTTGGTGATGGCACCGAGCGATCCGCCCTGGACGGTCTTCGTCGGGACAGTGAAGGAAAGCGTGGACTGAAGGCGTGCCTGAGCGTCGGGGACAACACGAAGACTGCGCACGGAGTCTGGACCCTGCACATGACCCTCGTCGGCAATGGTGATATCATCGATGAGTACCTTGGCCGTGCCCGCGGGACTGAGAGCGTGGATGCCGAGATAGATGGTCTGATCCTTAGCCGAAGTGATCTCCTTGCCATAAGGCTGGAAGACGGCGCCCGAGAGCGTTGTCCGGCCGATGACCTCGTTGGTAAGGGCCGAGACATTGTCCTGGTTGCCCCACTTGGCCTCGATCACCTCATTGTAATAGACGAGGGAGTTGCGGGCCTTGAAGGAGAGCGTATAGACATGGTTGGCCTGGAGGTGGATGGGGGGCGAGACGAGCCAGTCGTCGGCAGCGCGGCCGAGATTGGCCTCATACTGCGCACACTGGAGCACCTCATGCCACTTCCAGGTGTAGTTGTCGTTGTTGGCATTGATGACCTTATAGAGATTGAAGGCATCCTGGGTGTCGAAGGTTTCGGTGTAGGTGGGTTCGATGCTGCTGCCGTAGCGCACGGCATTGGTGTTGGCAGGTTGACTGCGCTTCGTGCCGTTGATGGCTGTGATGGCATAGATATAGTTGCCAAGCTGGTCGGGGAGCTGTTCGCTCAGGCTACGGTTCTCCGTAGAGGAGGCCACGGTGACGGTGCCAGGATAGCGCACCACATCGTAGGTGAGCGGGCCCACATAGCCGTCGTTGACACCACGCTGGGGCGCACCCCAGGTGACGGTGGCCTGTCCACTGGCGGATATGGAGAGGCGCGCCGAAGTGGGAGGCAGGGGCTCGTCGAAGCCAACATACTGCGTCTTGCGCACCACGGGGGCAGCACCGGCCTCGTTGGAGACTTGAAGACGGAAATAGGTCGTGCCCTCGCGGACGCTCACGGGTGCGCTGACCTGCTGGCCGGGCGTGGCCGTGCCAGAGGCGATGGTACGCTGGTTGGCCTTGACGGTGTAGCTGACCGATCCCGAGAGCGAAGCGCCACCATAGGTCTTGGTCGGAGCCGTGAAACTGACCGTTCCGGAGGTGGATCCACCGTCGAAGGCGATACGGAAGTCGGCGACGGCTGCAGGAGCGGCAGCTGGAGGCGTGGCGTCGGGGATGCCCATGCCAAGGATCTGCTCGTTGTGGGGCATGTCTGCGATGAGGGTGGCAGCACCCGAAGCAAGATCGACGGTGTAGAGAGCTGCATGCTTGTCCTTGTCGATGCAGGCCCAGTAGAAGACGTCGTCGTCCTGATCGATCTCACCGCTCTGGCCGTAGCTCTGGCGCGAACTTTCGGCCACACTGACGCCCGTCGGACCGACGAGACGCTCCTCACCCGTCTCGGTATCGATGCGGTAGAGGTTGCCGTCGGTGGCCACGCCATAGACCGCCTCGTAGGAGGTGACGCCGAGGGCCACATACTTGTGCTGCGACTCGGCGATGGTGGTGCGCTCCATGGCGTCGTAGTCGATGACGCCAAACTCAAAGCCGCTGAGGGCATTGTTATAGAACTGACCATATACCTTGCCCGTAGCGCGGCTGGAGGCCGTCTCTGTGGCGATGAGCGTGGGATCGGAGACCAGGGTAGGCACAATGGTGGAGTGCCACTTGCCGTCAGTGCTAAACTGATAGTGGGTGACCTTCAGCATATTTTCCTCCTTGACGTAGTGGACCGCGTCGTAGAATCCGTCGTGGAGCGCGCCGCCACCATTGGGCGACATCGTATGGACCGCATCGACGAGCAGGTCGGCGAAGGTGGGGTTGCTGCCTGCCGTGAAGGCCATGAAGCCATAGTCGGCGCTGCTGGTAGGCCAGTCGGTGCAGGAGCCCATATAGCCCCAGAGGGTTCGCTGAGCCGCCGTGCCGGCTGCCTGGAGGGGGAAATGCCACGTGGGGGCATGGGTGTCCTGGGCTAAGGCTGGCGGAGCGACAAGAAACAGCGATAGGGCAGAAAGGAATAATTGTCGGATCGGTTTCATTCGTGTTGTCTTTTGATAGGTGAATATATCGGAAGCCGCAGTAGGCAAAGATACAGGCAGAGGCAGGAGGAAAGCACCACGGCCTTCCATCCTGCTCTATGAGAGATTTTCTTCGTCCTCCTCGCCAAGAGGGCGCGAGGACGAGGAAATACTTAGCGGACCACCACCTTCTGGACGAAGCTCTGGTTGCCGTCGGTGGCGCGCAGGATGTAGAGGCCGGCCTGGAGATGGTCGGCGGAGACCTGCTTGCCGCTGGCGTCATAGACGCTGACGGTGCCGCGGTAGCCGTTGAGGTTCAACTGGCCGTTGCTGACGGTGAAGACGGGCACGAGCTGCTGACGCGTCTCGCGGATGGCGCTGACGGGCGCCTCAGCATCGATCTCACACTTGGCAGCATTGACGATATGGCCTGAGATGCCATCGATGAGAAGGCAGACCAACTCGACATTGTCCTTGTTCTGGACCGTCGTGGGCATTTCAAGATCTCTGAAGCTCTCCACATCCTCTTCTTCTTCCACGCTCTTAGGCACACTGTTGGAGAAGCCGTCGAAGGAGTAGTTCATGCGGGCCACATGGTTCATCTCCGTGTCCTTGTTGTAGCCCTGCTGGTAGGCGATCATGCCACTCTCTCGAGGAGGACGTAGGAGAGACGGTAGTTGAGTCCGCTCTTGGCGGTGAAGAAGTTGAGGTTGGTGCGGACGGTGAACGTTGTCTTGCTGGCGTCGGTGTAGCCTGCGACGACACCCACGGAAGCCACGGGCTGCTGGGCGGCAATCACCTTATAGACACCCTCGAGGTTGGCCGAAGAGGGGTTGATGGACTGCGAACGGTCGCGCATGGCGTAGGAAGAGGGATAGCCCGTGAAGGTGAGCTTGTCGTAGGAGCTGGTGGCAAACTGGTCGTCCTTGTGGACGGCAATGCCGATAAAGGTGTCAGGATACTTCTCCGTCATGTAGTTGAAGCCCTCGATGCCACGGATGCAATACGGACACCAGGTACCCGTACCCTCCTCGAAGACAACACGCTGCACGGGGAGACTGTTCATCACGCGGATGGTGGAGTTGGCCACATTGTTGCCCTCATAGGCGTCGGCCTCGCCATTGACGCTGACAAGGCGGATCTGGACGCTGTGCTTGCCCAGCGAGGCGTAGCCGGGATGGGCGATGCTGAAGTCCTTCTCGATATCCTGGCCGAGCGTCTGCTTGATCTCCTCGGTCACCTCCTCGCCACCGTCGATGCTATAGGCCACCTGGAAGCGGCGTCCGATGGCGGTGCCCATGTTGCGGATGGAGAAGTTGATGTTGAAAGGCTTGCCAGCCTCAGCAAGGATGTCGTTGGAGCAGAAGAGCCAGTAGTCCTTCGGCAGGTTGTCGCCGCTGATCTTGGCCTGAATGGAGAGTGCGAGAGCGTGGTCCTCGACCGCATAGTTCTTCCAACCGTCGCCGAGGTCGGCCCAGCAGCCGTTCTCGTTGTACATCGTGGAGGATCCCAGGGCGTAGTCGTCCGACTCAAACTCATAGCCGATATAGAAGCCCTCACCGTCGATGGTCCAGGGCTCGGCAAACTTGATCTCGTTGAAACCACTCAGCTGGTCGCGCTGGGTGCGGGTGGTGATATACTCGCCATTGAGGTCCTTGGTAACGAAGACTTTGACGGTCTTGGCCTTGGCGGCCAGTCCGACGCGGACGTAGGAGAGCTGCTTGCCCTCGTACATCTTCGAGATCTCGGCCGGGATATAGATGGCTCCCTTGCCCTTGTTGACAGATCCAAACTGGTCGTTGACAACACTGTTGCAATAGCCCCAGTTGCAGGTGACGGCCTGCAGCTGCTGGGTGATGGCAAAGAGGAGTAATGGAAGAATCAGTAAAATTTTCTTTCTCATCAGTCTATTAATAAATAAATATGAATGGGGAAAAATGGGCCAGGCTGGCCTGGAAGGAATTCCTTGGACGACCGCTGGCCCATTTGCTCCAAATTGGATTATGGTATGAATACTTTCTGCGTGGCGGTGACGGAACCATTGGTCACCTTGACGATATAGACACCCTTGGAGAGCTGCGTGGCAGAGACCTCGCGTCCGCTCATGTCATAGACACCGACGATGCGGGCACCGTTGGTCGTGGCGAGCGTGGATCCCAGCACCTCCACCCGCGGCTGCAACGGCTCGGTGGCGAGGTCGTCGATGGCGGTGAGGTCGAGCACGGGGGCCTGATTGGTGTTATAGACAGAACGGTTGCGGACGTTGTTCTCGTCCCAGTTGCTGACGAAGGACACCACGCGCAGGTGCTTGCGATTCCACGACGGGTCGAGGTCGGCGGTATAGCTGCGCTCGAAGTCGTAGTTGGTGATGTCGATGGGGTCGCCCCAGATGCCCTCCTCGCTCAGAACGGCACGGATGACGCCATTCTGGATGAACTGCGGTTCAGGGCAGCCCTTCTGCGTGGTTGTGGGAATGCTGTCCTCCACGAGCCATGTCGTCATGCGGAGACTGTTCTGCAGCGGCATCTCGTTGACGCCAGCATGGCCCTTGATGCGCACTTCGAGCTTGCCCGTGGCGGCTTGGACGGTGGGCTGGATGTCGAGGTCGATGAAGGTGAGCGTCTCGCCGAGCTGGGCGAGGATGGCGGTGGTCTCCTCACGATAGGGTGAGAAGTAGGCCGGACCCGGCTCCTCGAAGCCCGTGATGCGGCGACGGTCGAAGCAAACGGCGGGGACAAACGTAGGATAGCCTCCGTAGAGGGCCTCGTAGTCGGCCTCGTTGCCAAACTTAAACTGATCGACGTTCTTCTGGTAGTCGTCGTGGTGCTTCACCCAGATAACGTCGCCCAACTCGGCCAGTGCGTTGCGGTAGAGCGTGTCGGCGATGTAGGAACCCTCGTAGCCCTCGGAGGTGAACTCCTCGAAGAGCGGGCGATGGGTTTCAGCCTTGGCACCCTCCTTGATACTATAATAGTTGTAGAGTGTGATGACGTTGTCCTTCATGTCAGGATCCAAATCGCCATTCACTTCGGCTACCGTGAATGTTCCGTTGTAGTTGCCCTCGAAGGGGAGGGAAATGTCGCGCAACCTGACCTGCGTAGGCTTGTTGTTGGGGACAGAGAGACCTTCGGTGAGAAATTCTGCCGTGCGCAGCCCCTTGGCTTCCACGATGATGGAGAGCGACTCGATGGGGTCTGTGCCATTGTTCTGGACATAAGCTATATAGTCCTTGGGGATGTTCTGAGTGGAGTAGCCGCTTGCGTCGGCGGGCACAAGGCTCATCAGAGAAATATCGTTCTGGGGCTTGGTGTCGCCCGTGATGACGGCACGCACGCAGAGGTTGCGGTTGATGCCCACGGTGTTGTTGAACCACGTGCCATTGTCGCCATACCAGTTTTTCTTGCCCACGGCGTAGGTGCTCTGGTCGAAGAGCAGGAAGTCGTAGGGTCCCTGGTTGCCCTGGATGTTGTAACCGACGTAGAGGGTCATTCCCTCCTTGATGGTCACGGGCTTGTTGAGTTTCACATGGTTCCAGCCGCTATGGTACTGACCCGCGCTGAGGGTGACGCTGGAGAGGATGGATCCGCCGCCGAGCGATCCCTGCATCTGCTTGAGGTCTGTGCAGACGAAGACCTGGCAGGAGAAGCCGCGCGCGGGGTCGATGGCAAACTCCACGGCCTCGATCTGGGTCGCCGACATACTTGTCGAGCAGGTTCGCATCGAGCTCGATGGCTGCTCCCACGGCGTGGGGCAGACCGTCATCCTGCAACATCAATCCCGGGAGACGGGGCTCATCGACGCAGTAGCCGAGGCGCATCGTGTCTGTGGAGGCAGAGGCGCGGAAGGCGGCCTTCGGCGCCACACCCTCTTGGGCTGCGGGGAAAACGAAACCTCCGTCCACGGGAGTCTGCGCACAGAGGTCGCAACCCGCAGCGGAGATCAGTGCTACCGCGATCAGGGAAATTGATTTCTTAAAAACGCTCATTACCTTTTACCTTAAAAGTAAATATTTGTATCGCTACAGAAATATAAAAAAGACTGTATTGGTTGTGATAGGAAAAGAAGAGTGGGCAGGAGGTCGTAAGCGTCGGCCTCCAACCCACTCTTGTCGTATTCAATCAGATTACTTCACGTTGATCTTCTTGACCATCACCTGGCCATCGGCTGCCGTGGCGCGAACCACATACATGCCCTTGGCAAGGTTGAGGCGGGCGCTGCTGCCCTTGAAAGAGCTGACGAGCTTGCCACCCACGGTATAGACCTCGGCGTTGACCACCTGGTCGAAGGCGAGCAGACCGTTGGCATAGGCCACGTCGGCACCGACAAGCTGCACGCGCTCCACACCCGTGGGATCATAGATACCCAGGAAGAGGATAGGCAGCTCGGGGCGAGACCAATAGCCACCAGAGTTCATGAGCGTACGCTCCACATATCCTGTGCTCCAGTCGTCATTGTAGATGTGCCAGAGGGCGCACATTTTGTAGCCCGTCGTGCCCGACTTCTCGCAGATCACGGCGAGGTTCTGCTCGTTGTTGTACTCGAACGGCGTGTCGAGAGAGAAGGAGATGAGGTGATCCTTGCCCGGCTCGAAGACCATCTGGCCCTCGACTACCAACTCGCGGTCGCTGGGCAGCACGAGGTCGCCCCCGCCGGCGAAGGACTTCTTGTCCGTGTGAGCAAGGTAGATCTTCACGTCCACGGGGTTGCTGCGGTCGGTGAGGTTGTCAGCACCGTCGTACATCCAGCCGATACGCTTGATGATACCACCCTTGATGGTCTTGATCTCCTCGGGATAATAGACGCTCTGAGAGTACTCGCTCTCGGAGTCGTTCCAGAACAGACCGAAGGAAGAGAGGCCCTCCTTATGGCCAGTGGTGACGATATTGGTCCAGCCCTGTGAACCAGCCTCGAGCACCTTGACAGTCTTGACGGCCGTGGTGTCGTTGGTACGCACCTCGTCGCCATTGGCCACTACGACGCCGTAGAAGTCCCAGACGCCGTCGTACGGCGGGTTGAAGGAAACCTTCACGTCGGCAGTCTCGCCGGTCTTGAGGAGCTCGGTGCCCGTACCGGTACCGACCTCGACCATCTTGCCCTCATTGTCCATGAGCAGCTTGACGGTGTAGTTCTCCTGATTCTTGGATCCAAGGTTGCGCACCTTGACCGTGCACTCGTTGGCCTGCTGGGCCACAGCCTCCAGGACGCCGTCGATAGACGTGGCGGCCATATCGTTCTCGGCGACATAATCGACCTTGAGACCGAAGAGCTTGAAGATGTTGTACTTGTCAACCGTCTTCACTCTGAGCGTGTAGTAGTAGGTGCCAGAAGCGGGAGCTACGAAGTAGTCCTCGTACTTCTCGCGGTGGTACTGCTCAGCATACTGCTCACCCTCGCGGGAAGCGATGATGGTAGCGCCATCCTGCGACTCGCTGTTGGTGCCTACGCCCACATAGAGATCGAAGTAAGCATCATCGAAGTAGTCGGCCTGGAAGTCGGTCGTGAAGCGGTAGGTCTTGCCCTCCTCAAGGTAGAGAGGCGGAGAGATCAGCGTGCCCTCGACCGTACCGTTAGAGGTACCGTAGCCGATCATGCACTTGTAGTCGTCGCTCCATCCACCACCATAGTAGAAGTAGATGCTGTTGTTCATCTTGTTCGTGCTCCAGCGGTCAGCATCCGCCTGCGTGTCGAAGGCGAGAGAGATCGGCGTCTTCAGGGCCGAGCCAGCCATGATAGGATCAGAGGTGGCGATGGCACCAGCACCCTTGGCGTTGACGGCCTGAATCTTATAAGAATAGCTCTGCTGCTCGCCGAGCGTGTTGTCGGTATATTTCGTGTCGGTCACGTTCTCGGCCACGACCACGCTGTCCGGCAGACGGGTGATCTTGTAGCTGAGACCCTCAGTTCCGATGTAGCCATTGTTGGCACCCTTCTCAGGAGCGGTCCAAGAGATGTTGACACCCGTGCCGTTCTTCTCCAGCATGATGTTGCTCACGGCGCCCGGAACGTCGATGCCCATGTAGCAACGGATACTGTCGATCACACCATTGCCCTTGTCGTTGGCGGCGAGGACATAGTAGGTGTTGATGCCGTCGATCGGATTCTCATCCACCCAAGACATGGCCGTCTCCTTCTCCGTGGCGGGGACCGTGGCCAGCAACTGCGAGTTGGCGATGAGGTCAGCCGTCTTGGTCAGCTCGGTAGTGGCGAAGCCAGCATTCTTGCGGTAGATCTTGACCGTCTGGAGGTTGGCGAGATCGTCGCCAGCCCAAGTCTTGGACGGCGTCACCCACTTGATGGTGTCCTTCATCGCACCATTAAGGTCGGCCTGAGCGTCGAGACCCGACACGCGGGCAGGAGCGGCACCATTGTCGGCCGTCAGGTACGGGATGTAGAGACCCGTGAAGTGGTTGCCCTGGTTGAACCATGCAATGCTCTGGCTAAGACCGGTGGTGGGATTGACCTTGTAGAGAGACGTTGAACCATAGTCGCTGCAGGGGAGATAGTAGAGGTCGCCCGTGCTGTTGTCGAAGTACATAGTGGAGAAGTAGATGGAGTTGATGTCCTCACCCCACTCCGACTGCATCTTCACCTCGCTGATGCGGTTGAAGTCGCCGTCCATCTTGACGAGGTTGGTACCCTTGACAATGCCATCAGAACCAGCATACTTCTGTGCGAACCAGGCGTTGCCCTGTGCGTCGAAGCAGAAGTCCCAATAGAGACCGTCCATGTCCATCACCTTCGTGAAGAGGTCGTTGAGGGTGGTAGCGTTGAGGTTGACCTCGTAGAGGACCGTATAGCCCAAGTTGGGATCACCGTTCTCGTAGTCAGCACCCAAGGCGTACATCACCTTGTTGACGGGGTCGTAGGCCATGGCATACTTGTAGCGTCCGTTGTACCAAGCCGTCTGCTCCACATCGGGCTCGGCGAGGTCGGCAAACTGGAAGACGTTGGTGGTGTCGCCCGTGAGCATATCGACCTTGGCCAGAGCCATCGGCATGTCGCCAAAGGTGTAGTGCATGTTGAAGAAGGCGTAGTAGGTATCGTTGGACGAATCGTAGGCACCCATGTAGATACCGCGCTGCTGATCCTCGTTGTACTTATCGTGGTGGATGTACTCGTAGATCTTCGTGAAGTTGAAGCTGTCGCCAGTCTGCCACTTCACCCATGAGCGGTGCTTACTCTGGTCCAGACGCTGGCCAGCATACATCGTGATGCCCTTTTTCTTGTCGTCGATGGCGGACGGCAAGTGGAACTGCGGGGCCTTCATTCCTGCATTGGCCACTGGCGCCAAGGGCTTCGGGAAGGCGTTGACCGTAGTCTTCTGTCCCAAGGCCGGCGCTGCAGTAAGTCCTGCAAGCAAGAGGCTAAGATAAACTTGTTTCATAAACGAATAAATTTGAATGATGAATAAATTTTGTTTCCTAATATTCTTCGTATTCGCCCATCCTGGCGGCTTGCGCCGACTGAGGAGGGGAGGGCTGCCGCCATGGCGGAAGGAGAGCTCCCGCCACGGCAGGCTGCCTTTATCGAATGACTACTTTCTGTGTCAATACCTGGCCCTGGACCGTGGCTCTGAGGAGGTAGAGTCCGGCTGGCAGACCCGAGACGCCCAACTGGCGGCTGTTCTGGCCCTTGGCGACGAGGGCGCCCGTCTGGCTGTAGAGGGCGACGTGGTCGCAGGTGGCGGGCAGGAGGAGACGACCGCCTTCCAAGGCCACAGCCATCTGGCCTGCGTGGCCCAGCTGGATCGTGCCCACGCCCGTGGCGCTCTTGTAGGCCACAGCCACATAGGGCAGGGAGGCCTCGGCCCACACATCCTCGCTCCACTCGTCGGCGCCGTCCATGCGGGCTGCGCGCGGCTGCTCCGTGGCGATACTGTAGGACCAGACGGGATGGGTGTTGAGGGCGTCGGGGAGCGTATTGCTTCCGCAGAGCGACTCAAACTTCATGAGCAGGTTGCCGCCCGTGTAGCGGTAGGGCTGGTCGAAGGGAATCTCCAGGAGCGTGTTCTCCTGGTTGCCGACGATGGCTACCTGGCCGTCGAAGACCTGCGTGAACTCCTCGGTGTCGAACTCGCCACGATACTGGTTGTCATCCTGGCAGAGTTTGGTGCGGTCGCTGCGCTTCATGGAGATGCGGGCGGGGAAGACAAACTTGCCGTCCATGTGGCCGTCGTAGTAGAAGCGGATGGCCGTGAGGTCGATATCCTTCATGCTCATATCGCTCTCCAGGAAGAGGGCCTGGACCTGGGAGTAGGGAGAGCCGACATAGAACGGCATGTTCCAGCCGTAGGTATCCTCGTCCTCTACGTCGAGCGTGAGCCAGCGCTCCGCCGTCTCCGCAGCTACCGTCACCTCGGCCGTCTGCGGGGCCACGTTGTCGGCAGGATAGGTGTCGCCGTCGAGCACCACGCGGCCTATGATGTGGGTCTTGCCCTCGTGGGTCGGCGTCCAGCCCACGGCCACGCTGACCGTGGTGTCCTTCTCCACGCGGAGGCCCTTCTGCGTGCCGAGCACCTCGCCCGTATTGGCATCGACAATCTCCACCTGATAGTTGTCCACGGCAGCCGATCCCTCGTTGCCCACGATGACGGAGCTATACTGCTTCACATTGCAGTTGGCCGTGGCGGAGGCCTTGAGCTCGCGGGCGCTCAGGTCGGTGGCCGAATACTCGCGCAGGGAGACGTCATTGATATAAATCTGCGATTTCATCGCTTCCGAGATGGCGTGGAAGGCGATGAAGCCCTCGCCCGACTTATCCACCTTGAAGTTCTTCTTGCCCGAGAGGGTGAAGCCCGAAGAGGTGTGGAACTCCTCCGGATCGTCGATGATGGTGGTCAGCGCGTCGGCAGAAGCCTGGTGGCCAAAGGCTACCTGCATCTTCTCCATCAGCGCATCCATCGACTGCGTGACCCAGTTGGCCGTGGCGTAGGTGTAGCGGATCTGATAAGTCTTCGAAGCATCGAAGGTGAGGGGCGGCGAGACCAACCAGTCGTCGGCCTTGACGTCGTTGGAACGGTCGTACATGGCGCAGGAGCGGGTGTAGCTGGCCTGAGCCTGCTCCGTGGGACGGAAGGTCCAGGTCTGGGCGTCGCCATTGGCATTGATGACGGTCCAGCGGTCGAAGTCTATCTGGCTGTCGAGGGCCGAGGCGAAGGGAATGGCCTCCTGGCCTCCGAAGGCAATGGTCTGGGAGGTGGCCGAGAGGCCCACGCCCTTGTTGTTCTTGGCCGTGACCACGTAGCTGTAGCCAGCATGGGCGGGCACCTTGTCCTCCACCTTGCGGTCGGTCGTGCCCGTGGCTACGACCACGTTGTCGGGCAGACGGGTGACGTCGTAGCTGAGCGTGGCGGCATTGTAGTAGCCCGCATGGGCGCCCGTCTCGGGAGCGTCCCAGGTGATGGTGGCCAACGGGCCGCTGGTGGTGACACGGATATTGAGAGGTGCGCCCGGCGTGTCCTCGCCCACATAGACGCGTGCTTCCTTATATACGCCCTCGCCAGCCTGGTTGTAGGCGGCGATGCGATAGACGTGCTCACCCTCGGCTACCTGCCTATCGGTCCACTGCTTGATGTCGTCGGTGGCCGAATAGGTATGGGTCCCGACGAGCTGGCCGTCGCGGTAGATATGGGCGCCATCAATGCTCTGAAGGTCGCCCAGGCGGTAGTTCCTCATAGGATAGTCCCACTCCATCTGCACCTTTAGCGCGCCCTTGGGGTCGGCCTTGACCTTGAAGCCGTGGACATAGGAGGGAGCCTCGTCGGCCACATACTGATAGGGAATGGCAACGGCAAGGAGCTGCGGATCGTTCTGGATCGGCGTGGCGCTCAGTTTGAGACCCGTGGCGGGATCGATCTCGACGAGGCTCGCCCCACCGTCGCTGGTTTGGGCGACCCACCAGAGGCGATGGGTGGTCTTGTCAAACTCCATCGACTGGGTGTAGTCGCCGATGCGGACGCCCGTGCCCGTACTGGGACTGACGGTCTCGACCGTGCAGGTGCGGGAGGCGGGGTCGATCGTGCTCTGGTCGATGCGCACGAGCTGCGTCTTCTTCATCAGTTTGTCGGGAGTGATACCATATATATAGCCGTTGTCGGCCGACATCGTGTAGAGCGGCATGTCGATCGTCGCTACCTTGGTCAGGGCGTAGGTCACGGTGCTGATCTCGTAGATATCGGTCTTCCAGTAGGTCGGGACGGCCGTCTCGCGCTGGTCGTTGGCGTTGTAGTGCATACCAAAGAGGCGCTTCGTCTTGGGATCGTAGGTCATCTCGTTGAGGATGAGATACTCGTCGGTGGAGGGTATCTCGCGCTTCGTGGTGAGCTCGCCCGTGAGCGGATTGATGGCGCTGAAGGCGCGCGGCATGATGGCGTTTTGGTAGATCGTAGCCTCATAGACGATGTACTCGTCGCCGACGAAGGTGCCGGCCTGGAGCGAGGGCGTCTGGCCTACGACGTTGCCGTAGTCTTTCGTCAGGGAGTAGGCGCCAGGATTCTGACTTTGGAGGTTGACGAAACCGAAGGTACGGTATTTCGTATCGTAGGCAAGATAGCCAAAGAGGTTGGCCTCGCCGTCAGGCACGTCATAGATCAGCGACCGGGTGGGGAGGTTGTCGGCGGATGCCGAACCGCTTACCAGCATCGCAGCCATCGTGAGAAGTGACAGGCGTAATGATTTCTTCATGTCTTTAAATATCGGTTTTATTCTTATTGCTGCAAATTTAAAAACAAATCTGTACTTATCGCCGAATTTAGCAAAAGGTTCTCTTACTGTATTGCGCAAAATTGTAAACACTCGCGCTTTTTTCGGGAAAAAACACGACAATAGCGTCATCTTACTCCCCCTTTTTCGGTTTTCTAATAACAGAGGCAACCTTACAGCAACTGCATAAACATAAGAAAGATATAAAACCCGGGCTTTCACAGGCCAGAAAGGATCACTTCCCTACCCGATGGCGCTTTCCTCAAAAACCATCGGTTTCATGGGGAAAGGAAGAAAAAGAAAAATGGAAAATGGAATGGAAAAGGAAAAGAAAAATGGAAAGGGCAAGCGACGAGAGCTATGTCGCTTGCCCTTCTCGATGAAGAAAATGAACCCTCGCGGCGTATTTACCAAACAAATATAGTGATGTTAAACAGACGAAGTGTATTATGCGTTGAATTTGCTAAACTTGAATGTGGTCTCGTTGATCTTCACATGATAGACACCACCCGAAAAGGCCGTGAGGTCGATGGGCTGGCCCTTCCAGTCGGCGTCGCTCTTGACCTTGCGGCCCGAGGCGCTGAAGATGCCCATGCAGTACTTGCGCGAGGGGTCGTAGCCCTTGACGTGGATGATGTTCTCACCCGGGCGGGCGTTGAGCGTGAGGCGACCACCGTCGGCCTTCAGTCCATAGACGCCCGTGGCAAGACTGAAGATGACCTCATCGATGTCGGAGAGACGATAGCTGTCGGTGCCGTCCTGCTTGTTCACCTGCATGGTGTTGCCAGAGAACGTGATGGCCTTGACCTCGCCCGGCGCATACGCATGGGAGTCATGCTGGTTGGTCGTGACGGTGATGTAATCTCTTGCGGTAGCACCCGTCGTGATGGCGATGGCGGCTATCAGAAACAGCTTTTTTCTTCTCATACTATTGGTCATTAATAAGGTTTTGCCCCCGACGGGAGCTCGATTGACATGGCGAAATTACGACGAGAAAACGAACCGTGCAAATTTTTGGGCAGTTTTCTCACTTTGCCATGTGGCACATTTATTTCGGTTTCAAAAAGCTATCAATCAAGCCCTTACAAAGACCATCGCGACAGAAAAACGGGGGCAGAAAGAGGCGAAATGCCACGAGAAAAGTCCGAAATCCAACTTTTGCAACAAGAAGAAGGAGGAAAGCAATTCAGCTTTTTGCGGTTCGCAAACTTGGTCGGTGCGGAATAATTTCGTAACTTTGCAGTTGGATGCGGCAAAGGCTCGAGACGAAGCAAGGCCCCGTCCACGACTTAGAAACAATTGACATGAAACCAAGACTTCTACCTTTCTTATATAGCCTCCTGCTGCTGGCGAGCCTCCTGACGGCCTGCAACCCGAGCGGCAAGGACAACCAGCAGCTGGCCTCCGTGGAGCAGTTGCTCGACAGCGGTCGCGTCGATACGGCCTGCGCGGTGCTCGACGGCGTCCGCCTAAACCGCCTCACCTCCCCTGCCGACTCGGCCTACTACTACCTGCTCAAGACGCAGGCCGACTACCGCACCAACCATCCGCTCGTCTCGCTCGACGACATCGAGTATAGCATCCGCTACTACGAGGGCAAGGGGAGCGAGAAACTGCGGCTCAGCGCGTCGCTCTTCTACAAGAGCGCGATCCTCTACACCCATGGCAGCTTCAAGGAGGGCGTGCTCTGTCTGGAGCGGGCCCGCACCATTGCCGACCAGACGCAGGACGCCGTCCTCCGCCACAAGGTCTATGAGCAACTGACGCTCGTCAACGAGGAGGCAGGCGACTTCCGGACCGCGCTCCGCTTCAGCCGAGAAGTCGATCGCGGAGTCGAAGCAGGCGAAGCGCCTCGACTGGCTCGCCCATACCTATAATAATATGGCTTTCATCTACAGCCAGCTCGGACTGCAGGACAGCACGGCCTGGTGTCTGCGGCAGAGCATGGAACTGCTGCCGAACATCGCGGAGAAGAACCGCCCGTTTATCATGAACAACCTCGGATCCTTCCTCATGGAGACCGACACGGCCATGGCGCGCAAATACCTGGAGGAGTCGCTCGAGATCACGCCCACCAGTCCGGCCTACGCCTGCCTCGGCACGCTCGCTGCCATGCGCGGCGACACGGCGCGGGCCACGAAGATGTGGCACGAGGCCCTCATCATAGCGCCCGACACGCCCTCGGAGGAACTGGTGCTCAGGCCATCATGGAGTTTCGGCAGGAGCAGGGAGAATGGCGCGAGGCGACCATGACGGCCAAACGCCTGCTGCAGCTCTCCGACAGCGTGAGCCGCGCACGGCCGGAGAACAACGTCAGGGCCGTGCAGTCGGAGTTTGAGCAGATGAGGATCAGCCACAACTATGAGCGCATGGTGACAATAGCCATCATCGTGATCGTCGTCCTGGTGCTGCTCACCATCATCGCCACGCTCTACTCCTGGTACAGAAACTACAAGGGACGGGCGGCGCGCGCCGTCGATCAGCTCCTCATCAAGAGCTACGAGACGCAGCTCAACGAACTGAAGCGCATGGCGGGCGACAAGACCAAGGAGATAGAACAGCTCACGCGCAAGCGCGACCTGCTGATGGAGAAGCACCGCGACTCGCTAAAGCTCGGACTGCAACGCTACAACGAGGCCATGGCGGGACAGACCACCGTGCTCTGGAAGAAGCACGACTTCGAGAGTTTCGCCTCCTACTATAGCCTCGTGGACGTGGAGTATGTCGCCTCGCTCGACGCCGACTACGACGGCCTCTCGCCGAAGCAGAAGTTCTTCCTCATCATGGAGCACATGGACAAGAGCGAGACCGAGATACAAAACGCGCTGGGCGTGGCCGAGGTGACGATGCGGTCCATCCGATCGCGCATCGGCAAGAAGCACAAGGCGTGACAGTTTCCGCGGTTTCATCGGCAGAATTCGCGGTTTCATCGACAGATTTATCATCATCAACCATCATAACACAAGACATGAAAGCGACCAGATTCCTCCTCGGCGCCCTGCTGCTCCTGCTCTGCGGCACGGTGCTCCAGGCTCAACCCAGCCTCGTGCCCAAACCCGCACAGGCGACCTGGGGAAAGGGTAAGTTTACCATCCAGCCTCAGACCACCATCGCATACGGCGACAAGGCGCTCCAGCCAGCCGCCGACTACCTCGCCTCCAGCCTCCAGCGCCTCACGGGGGTGCGCCCCCAGACCCAGCGTGGCGGCAAGGGCGACATCCTGCTGCAGATCGACCGCAAGGGCGTGAAGGGCGAAGGGGCCTACCGCCTCACGGTAGAGAAAGCGCGCATCACGGTCAAGGGCCACGACTACGGCGCCATCACCTCGGCCATCGCCACCCTCCGACAGATCACGGAGGGAAAGGAGGTGGCGACCTGCCAGATCAGCGACGCTCCGCGCTTCGGCTGGCGTGGTTTCCATCTCGACTGCTCGCGCCACTTCTTCAGCGTGGCCGAGGTGGAGGAGGCCATCGACCTCATGGCGCTCTACAAGCTCAACCGCTTCCACTGGCACCTGACGGACGACCAGGGCTGGCGCATCGAAATCAAGAAATATCCGCTCTTGACGGAGCGCGGAGCCTGGCGCAAGCCCAACAACCAGGACGCCTCCTGCCTCTACCAGGCGAAGAAGGAGGACAACCCCGACCTGCTGCTGCCCGCCGACCGCTGGCACACCACGGCCGAGGGCGACTCGCTCTATGGCGGCTTCTACACCCAGGACCAGATCCGCGAGGTGGTGAGCTATGCTGCCGCCCGTGGCATCAGTATCGTGCCCGAGATCGACATGCCGGGCCACTGCCTGAGCGCCATCGCCAACTACGAGGGCCTCAGCTGCTTCGACCAGGTGGGCTGGGGCAAGGTCTTCACCTCGCCACTCTGCCCGGGCAAGGACGCGGCCCTGGAGTTCTGCCGCAACGTCTGGAGTGAGGTGATCGCCCTCTTCCCCTATGAGTATGTCCACATCGGCGGCGACGAGGTGGAGAAGGACAACTGGCGCAAGTGTGCCGACTGCCAGCGCCGCATCGCCCAGCAGGGACTCAAGGGCGTGGAGGAACTGCAGTCGTGGTTCATCCACGAGATGGAGCGATTCTTCAATGCCAAGGGCCGCCGCATGATCGGATGGGACGAAATCATCGAGGGCGGACTCTCCAAGACTTCCACCGTGATGTGGTGGAGAAACTGGGCGCCGCAGTCGGTGCCGGAGGCCACGGCTCATGGCAACGACGTCATTTACACGCCGGGCACACCGTTCTATTTCTCACAAAACGAGGAGAAGAGCTCCATGCGCCAGGTCTATGACTACGACCTCGCCCCGGCCAGTCTCTCGGCCGCCCAGCGGGCGCATATCGTGGGCGTGCAGGCCAACCTCTGGGCCGAAGGCATCCCGTCACGATCCCGAATGCTCTACATGTACTTCCCGCGCATCCTGGCGCTCGCCGAACTGGCCTGGACGCAGCCCACGCAGAAGGACTACGACGACTTCTACGGTCGCCTGCGCCAGCAGCTCTCGATGCTCAACCGCCTGGGCGTGCCCTACCGCATCCCCTCGCTCGACGGTTTCCACAACGTCAACGCCTTCACGGACAAGGGCACGCTGACCGTGGAATGTCAGGACCCGCAGGCCGTCATCCGCTACACCACCGACGGATCCTTCCCCAACGCGGAGTCGCCGCGCTACGTCGGACCGATCACGGTCGATCAGACCACGCCCTTCACGCTCCGCACCTTCACGCCCGAGGGCCGCGCCGACGAGATGGTGCAGGCCGACTTCGTGAAGCAGGGTCTCCTGCCGGCGCTCCAGAGTGTGCCCGCCCTGAGTCCAGGCGTAAAGACCGACTGGTACGACTTCCCGGGCGTCACCTGCCGCCTCATCACCACAGCGCCCTTCAACGGATCCTACACCACGCCCGACGTGGTCATCCCGGAGGCCTGCAAGGGCAATATCGGTCTCATTACCAAGGGCTACATCCTCATACCCGAGGACGGGGTCTATACCTTCGCCCTGCTCAGCGACGATGGCAGCTGGCTCAAGATAGACGGCAACATGGTGGTCGATAACGACCGCGAGCAGTCGCCCCACGAGATGGTATGCCAGCAGGCGCTCGCCAAGGGCTACCACTACCTGGAGGTGCGCTACTTCGACCACAACGGCGGCGTGCTCCGCCTCAACGTCCTCGACCCGCAGGGCAAGCGCCTCGACCCGCAGACGATCTTCTTCCACGCTGCGGAGAACTAATATCCTCATAGGGCTCGCACACCACAGATAAAGAGAGATTCCTGCGCAGGCGCCTCGGAAAGAGGTGGCCTGCGCAGGATTTTTCGTTGTTACATTGTTACATTGTTACATTGTTACGTTTTTGTTTTTCGATAACGCATTAACGTTATAACGTTTGACGTTTTCATGTTTTGTTTTTCGAAGGCGGCAAGCGAAGGAGGAAGACAGGAAGAGAAAGGACGGAAGACAGGAAGAGAAGGGACAAAGCAGCAAGAAGGGAAAGGACAAAGCAGAAAGACCCATTAATACAAATTACAAACAACCTCCTCTTGAGACATTATGATAAATATAATATTTATATATTATAATATATAGATATATATTTATATTATAATATTATATATACTATATAGTATTATTCGTATTATATATAATTTATCCAGCACTAAGGAAACTATTTTTCTCATGCCTCAAACTAAAAGTCATTTTCGAAAACGTTAAACGTTATCATGTAAGAACGGAGCTCCACAACAGGGGCGTCTCCGCAAACCTGGGCTGACTGAAAATCAAAAACGTAACAATGTAACAATGTAACAATGTAACAACGCAACTTTGAGCTGAGGCAAGCGTAAGTTACGACCAAACACAGTCGTAACCTACGACCAAACGCAGTCGTAAGTTATCTACAAGCACGGACGTAAGCAACCCTCGGCAAGGTCCCTGGGCAAGACCACAAAAAACGGAAGCAAAAAGAAGGAAAAAAGAAGGATTGTTTAGGTAAACGCCACCACTTCGACACATTAGACCTGACGATTCAAAAAATGATTTCGCCACAAGGCTCGCGTCTCACTCCAAAAGGGGTTGAACGATCCCGTCACGGGAAGCAAAGCCCTCCAAAAGGGGATGAAAACCAAGAAAAAACGCCCTATTAAGTTTATTTAACGGAAGCCCCCCCCATTTTTGCAATTCTTAGTAAATTTGCACCCGAGAAGCAGTCATTCTCCACGCTTTGCGCGCCTTTTGCCCCACCTGAAGGCAATCACAAGGGACACGCATCTGAGCAAGAAAACACTAAGAAAAAATAGCGATCAATAAACATAGTAAATAACACCAAAGAGAGAACAAAAACGATGAGAACAACTACATCACAACAAGGCAAGCGCTGCACTTGGTGGCGCTGCCTGAGTAGTAGTTTCGCCACGGCGCTCCTTGCAGCAGCTCCCCTAGTAGCATCTGCTCAAACGGGCAAAGCGACGCGAAACGACGGAATGGTCGGAGCAGCCACCCTCAAGGGTCAGACTGCAGAACAGATTCTTGCGGCCAAAGTTGCTGACAAAGAGGTCGGATCGCTGAACGATCCGAGCAAGGTCTTTTTCTTCTACAACGTAAAAACGGGCAAGTTCCTCAGCATGGGAGGCTATTGGGGTGTGCACGCTTCGCTAAAGGACACCCCCGTCGCCTTTTGGGCTCAGAATGGAAGCAGCACTGCCATCAACTTTGCCCAAGACCTAAAAACCAAGCAGGGTTCTTGGATGAAATGGGTCGAGAATAGTAATAGCACCGACGAGGGCGTATTTCTTGACCGAGGAAGTAGCTTGGGCCAGTATTATACCGGATACAACGGTTGGTTCCTCGAAAAGGATCCAACCGACGCAAAGCATAACACTTATAGGCTCTACACCTATACAGGCAAAACTACGCTTTGGCCTAGCAAACAAGTCTATCTTTCGGCGCTTGGAGACGCTGCATCAGAGAAGAACTGTGATGCGGACACGAAAGACAACCTTATCAACAGCGGACTGTGGGACGAGCACTCCCAATGGCGTATCATTTCCTTGAAGGAGATTCAGGATTTGATGGATGTAGCGTCCGAGAATCTGACCGACCCGCTTGACCTTACCTTCAAGTTGGCTTGCCCCGGATTCGATCGTGGCCGTATGGACATCGATGCTTGGAAAGCGGTCGCCACAGGTGGCTACGCAAGAATCGGACTGGAGCAATGCTTCCACAAGTTCGTACCCAATGGTAAAACAGAGTCCTTGACGCGCGGTAGCGACAAGAACTACGACAATACGTTCGACAAAAACTACGAGTTCCCGTACAAGGGAGACCAGCTCCAAACCTTCGCTGACCGTGAGGACTACAAGCGCCACATGGCCAAATATTTCTGTATGGACGTACGCGGTATGCACGGCTACATCTACCAAAAGCAGAATATAACGAAGCCTGGCACCTACGTCATCGAGTGCAAGGGCTACTCCAACACCCCGAAAGCCCTTCTCTTTGCTGGTATTGGACAAAATGATGGCTCCGGCTTGGTCGAGGGCACCAAGCGCACGACCACACTGAACCAGGTCAGCAACATGCCGGCGGACGAGCAGGCACGCCTCCACGTGAGCGAGCTGAACATGGACTATGCGGGCAAGGAGTTCTACGAGTCAAGCAAATATACCAATAGCGTGATCGTACAGGTGACGCAGGCCATGATCGACCAAGCTGGTGCAGAGGGTGTCAGCATCGCCTTCGGTCTCAACATTGGCGATGGCAGCCAAACTCCCAACCTCAACGAATGGACCGTATTCGACGACTTCCGTCTGATCTACGTAAGCAACACGAAGAATGAGGACCTCGTTCTCGACGAACTTCGTGGCGACTTGGAGTATCTGAAGAATGGCATTACCTACAAGAACCGTGTGCTCCGCCTTACCAAGACGTTCAAGCAGAACAGCTGGAACTCCTTCGTGCTGCCCGTAGATCTTACGGTCAAGCAGCTTCGCGATGCCTTTGGTGGCACCGTGCGCCTTGCCAAGCTCAATGCCCTCACGGCCACCGAGCTGCAGTTCGAGACCGTAACCCTCGACGGAAAAACCGACAAGGATATCGCTCTCGTGGCTTACCAGCCGTACATCATCTTCCCGACCAAGACGATGGAGGACCACAATAATAGCCCCTACACTGCCACCATCGCTAAGAATGGAAGCACGGATAATCCCTATAAAGTAACGATCTAGGCTCAGCGCTTCGAGATCCCCAATGTCACGTTCGCGACGAACGCGAACAACGAGAACGACCTCAGCAACATGGACGAGAAGTACTGGACGACGACGCTGATCCACAACGTGGGAACCATCACGGCCTACGGCACCTTCGTCCGCACCTTCGACCCGTACGCTACACAGAACGAGACCACGGGCGTTTGGTCATTCTCCAGCAGCAAGGGCACAATCCGCCCAGGCTACTACGACTTGAGGGGAAGCTACTTCTTCGATAATGGCAACGTCTATTACTCTGACACGAAGGTGCGCGGCCTGCGCGGCTTCTCTTGCTGGTTCAAGCCCAACAACAACGAGGCGCCCAAAGTCTATATCGACGGCGTGGAGCAGGAGACAGAGTTGACGGCCATCGGCGAGCTGGTCATCAGCCCCGAGGCTGCGAACCGCTACGGCCACGACAATGGCGTGTACAACCTCCAGGGACAGCGTGTCGGCAATACGACCGAGGGACTGCCCAGCGGCATCTACATCGTCAACGGACGCAAGCATGTGGTAAGATAATCGAATCGGACAAAATTCAAAAAGGAATTAAGAAAAATGAAACGTAAATATATCAAGCCCACCACATCCGTGGTGAGGGTGGAGACGCAGAACAACTACTGTACTGTTTCTACATGGAGCGTACGCGACGCAAGCGGAGCAATACAGTCCGACGCCGACAAGGGTTATGTCCTCACGGACGAGGACGAAAATGCAAGGGCTTACGATCCCTGGAACAGCGACACCTGGTAGTCCGCGCGGCATAAGGCCGTCGGAAACGACTACCTACGAGACTTGAGGAACCATGGACGGAACCAGCAATGGCATACGTCCATGGTTTTTGGGCTTCTATCCAGACTTAGTCGCCGTTTCGTATTGGGAAACGTTTCCGCATCGTCCTTTTTTGTCCAAGAAGGCTAATTTTTTCATCCAAGAAGGCTGTTTTTTCAATCATTTGCATCATCACAGTTATCACCTTATATGAGAAAGAAATATACCCCACCCCAGTCTCAGACGATCCCGCTCGACGTGTCAGGAAACATGATGGACTTCATTGCCTTCAGCAAGCCTGGGGGGGGCAAAGGCAATCCGGGCACGATACGCATCCAAAAGCGCCTCGACACCTTCTCACCCTTCACGCAGGAGGAGGAAGAAGAAAACGAGGATAGGACCGACGCAACTCTTTGGGAGTTTTAGCATGGGACAAAGCCAGTCTATGGTCACCCCAAATAATCAATAACCGAAAACAAACTAACATGAACATACTTCTATCTCTGTTGGTGTCGTCAGTCTATATTTTCAACGCGCAGGGGCAATACCTCTGCATCGGCGAGGACGGCACTCCCATGCTCTCCGACGCACCCGTGAGCCTTGAGGTCACACGGGTGGACGAGGTCGCCGACGCCGGGCGTTTCGACCTCGACGACACGGGCATGAAATGGATTCTCAAACCCTCCGCGGAGCACACCTACACCCTTGGATACCAGGTGGGAGATGCCAATGCCACCACCTTTGTCTATGTGCGCTCGGGCGCCATGGCCACCTCGTTTGAAGAGCCCGACGCCACCTTCCTCGATGGCCAGTGGGCGGTATCTACGGGCGAAGAGAGCCAGCCCATCCTCCTCGACGAGACGGCTGACTATGTCTGCCCCCAGTTCTACAAGCAGCATGTCGATGTCACGCTCCAGCGCAGCCTGGTCGCGCAGGAGTGGAACACCCTCTGCCTGCCGTTCCCGCTGCACGCGGATCAGGTCAGCGCACTTTGGGGTGAGGGCACGCGCGTGGCTGAATACACGGGCGACACAGGTGCCAAACTCCTTTTCAGCACCTGCGAGCACATCGAGGCGGGCGTGCCCTACGTCCTGAATCCCGAGCGGGTCAGCGAAGACAACACCTATCGGGTAGAGGGTATTGACATCACCTCTTGGGACCGCGGCAACCGGTCGCGCGAGACCGTTGCCGACGGCACCCGCTTCATCGGCTTCTATAGCCCCACGATCGTTCCGGCCAACGCCTACGTCTTCGGCGACGGCGACCGGATGTATTGTCTCGAAACCGACATGAAGGCCAATGGCTTCCGTGGCTATTTCCAAAGCAACGATCCGCAGGCTGCCGATCGCGACCTCGGCTGGACAGTAGAGGACCAGGAGGTCACCTCCGTCCCGCAAACCGCACCCGTGGTCTCACGCCCTGCCGATGGCGCCGTCTTCAACACGGGCGGCCAACTGGTGCGCCGCAAGGGTTCTGCCGAGCCTCTTGCCCCTGGCCTGTATATCGTCAATGGCATTAAAATCATCGTCAAATAAGTCTCACACAATGAAAACTACCCAACACATCCTACTGTGCCTTCTGCTGTGGGCCTTCTCCGCTGCACACACCCTGGCGGCACACACCGATGGCGAAACGAAGTTTATCAAGGCGGGGAGCGACTTCTCTGCCCTGGACGTCTCTCAGATTCCCAGCGGCCAACTGTGGATGCTCTCCACCAACGGAAAAGCTTCTGGCAAAAATTTCACCATCGATTTCTCGAAGAAGAGCCTGGAGATAGTCCTCGACGTCTCCGCTTGCACCTCCGCCCTGGAGAACATCATCTCCTTCGGAAAGAAGATACAGGACTGGAAGGGCAACAACCTCCACTTTTATTATATCCCAAGCAAATTCTCGCTGCCTTACCGTTCCAGCAGGAGACAAATATTCAACGAGCGACTCCGCGGAAGCTGGGTCAACACGTGGCAGAATACGCAGACCGCATTAGACGTGGAGCTTGATGACGACACGAAGATCCTCACCATCCATCTGACCAAGGATGGCTTCTATGTCAACGGCGTACTGCAGCAGGCTTCCGGCTCGGCTATCTCTGCCTTGTTCTCCTCCGGGTCTTCCACCATCCAGATAGGTAGCGCCGAGGGGGAGACCCGCAGCCATGCCGTCTGCAAGCGCGTGCGCCTGATAGACTATGCCGATATGAGCAAGACAGACCACATCGCCGCCTGGACCAGCAACCCACAGAAGTTTGAGGACCACAAGGAGGCTGCCCATACGACCTTCCTGCCCTATCCCTCCACGGAGCAGCTCCGTGCAGACGCAACCCACTACGACGCTCCGTGGCTGCCCACGGACGAGACGCGCTCGCTGGTGAGAAGCCTCAACAGTAGCGAGAACGGCAAGGAGTGGAGTTTCTGCTATGTCAAGGGCACAACGAGCGGACCCGCAGCCAGCGAGTTCTACGCCAAGGACTTCGAACAGTCGCCCTACTATGTCGCCAGCCAATGGAAGCCCATCCGCGTGCCGCTCTCCTGGGAGATGGCGGGCTACGGACGTCCTGTCTATACAAACATCGGCTATCCCTTCGAGTACAATCCGCCAAAGGCCGTGGCCAGCCAGCGCGAGACCAACGAGAACGACAACAATGCCACGGGCTTCTACCGCCGCCAGTTCACGCTCGACGAGTCGTGGCGCGACAAGCGCGTCTTCCTCCATTTCGATGGCGTCTATAGTGCCGCTGCCGTTTGGGTGGACGGCAACTATGTAGGCTACTCGCAGGGATCCAATACCGATGCGGAGTTTGATATCACCGCAGCCCTGGAGAAGCAGGCCGACGGCAGCATCCGGACGGGCAGCTCGGCAGACAACGTCCACCAGCTCTCCGTGCGCGTCTATCGCTGGTGCGACGGATCCTATCTCGAGGGACAGGACATGTGGCACCTTTCGGGCATTCACCGCGACGTCTATCTCGTCGCCACGCCCAAGGTCTTTGTAGCCGACCACGTCATCACCACCGACAACATGGCCGCCGATGCTACCAGTGGCACGATGCAGGTCGCGCTCACCATCGACAACCGCGACCGCGTGGCAGGTGCAGACAAGACGATTGCCGTCACGCTCAGCGACAAGGACGGCAACGTGGTAGCTACTGGCAAGGCTGCATACCAAAGCAAACAAGACAACAACGGAAGACAGACCCTGACCGTGAGCCTTCCGGGACTCAAGGGCCTGCATCCTTGGAGTGCGGAGTCTCCTTATTTATATAATGTGACGGTGAGCCAGCGTGCTGCCGACGGCACGGAAGAGATGGCGTTCAACACGAAGTATGGTTTCCGCACCATCACGCTGACGAAAAACCCGCACGTCGTCTATGTCAACGGCCAGCGCGTCTTCTTCAAGGGTGTCAACACCCAGGACACGCATCCCGAATACGGACGGGCCATCGACGTGGAGACGATGATGAAGGACCTGACGATGATGAAGCAGGCCAATGTCAACACGGTACGCACGTCCCACTATCCGCGCCAGCCGAAGATGTACGCCATGATGGACGCTCTGGGCTTCTATGTGATGGACGAGGCCGACGTGGAGTGCCACTATGCCTGGATATGGGGACTCAAGAAACTCACCACAAACGGAAACTGGACCGCTCAGTATGTGGACCGCAACGTGCGCATGGTGGCGCGCGACCGCAACCACCCCTGCGTCACGTTCTGGTCTTTGGGCAACGAGTCGGGAAGCGGCCTCAACTTCGAGAAGGCCTATGCGGCAGTGAAGGCCCTCGACGCCCGCCCCATCCACTATGAGGGTACGACCAACTGGGGCAATGCGGCCACTTCGGACCTCTATTCCAGCATGTATCCCACGGTGAGCGATGTTGCAAGCAATAAGAATGGAGTCGAGGATCGTCCCTACTTCATCTGCGAATACGCCCATGCCATGGGACAAGCCGTAGGCAACCTGAAGGACTACTGGGATGTCATCGAGAGCAGCACCGGCATCATTGGCGGCTGCATTTGGGACTGGGTGGACCAGGCCATCTACCGCGTGGAAAGTGGCTCTGGCGTCGTGGCCGACAAGACCAAGAATGGTTTCCACAATTGGACCTCGGGCTACGACTACAATGACATCGCACTGTTTGGAGTTGGCTTCCAGGGCAACTTCCTCAACAACGGCCTCATCACGCCCGACCGCGCGTGGACGTCCAAGCTCACCGAGGTGAAGAAGGTCTATCAGTATGTGGCGTTCTCCGACTTCGACGCGGCCTCACGCTCAGTCTCCCTCACCAACAAGTATGCCTTCACCACCATTTCTCCCGACCGCTACGACCTCGCCTTCCGCGTTCAAGGATGGACAGCTGGTGGAGGAGGCTACCGTCGGCCACTTCGACGCAATCGCCCCGGGTGCCTCGGCACGCATCACCCTGCCGCTGACGACCAAGACTGATGAGGCGAGCGAATATCTCGTCAATGTCGAACTGCGCATCAAGGAGGCCTGCGCATGGGCGGAGGCTGGCTACAACATCGCCGATGAGCAATTTGCCCTGACCGCGCGTCCAGCCTGGACCGCTCACACGTCCAAGGGAGGTTCCCTGACCATCAGCGGCAACACCGTCTCGGGCAACGATGCCGAGGGCAACGCCTACCAGATGGCTTTCGACAACAGCGGCAAGATGACGGCGTGGACCTATGCGGGCAAGCAGATTCTGCACACCAATGCCAATGGCACGATAGCTTCGGGAGCTGCGCCCGACTTCAATAGTTGCCGAAACATCGACAACGACAAAGAGAGTACCGCAAATGTAGGATGTGTCAATTCGTCCTCGACCAAAATCATCAAAGCTTTGACGAAAGACGATGCTTCGGGCTGCGCCACCATGACGGTGCAGGGCAATGCCAAAAACTGCCAGTACACCGTCCGCTACACGTTCTATCCCGATGCCACGGTTGACATGGAGACGACTTTCTCTCCTTCGGGGGCTACACGCCGTCTGGGTCTCGGCCTGCAACTGGCTTCAGGCTTTGAGAATGTGGAGTTCTATGCGCGTGGTCCGCGCTCCAACTATTCCGACCGCAAAACGGGTTCCTATCTCGGACGCTTCACCACCACGGTCGATGATATGGTGGAGGAGCAAATCCACCCACAGACCTACGGCGACCATGAGGATCTGCGCGAACTGCTGCTCAGCAACAAGGAGGAAGGACTCACGCTCACAGTCCAGGTCGATGGCCAAGCCTCATTCTCGCTCTCTCACTTCGATGAGTCGAAGTGGATAGAAGAAGGCAGCAACCTGTGGAAAATACCCACCCATTGGTACGACCTCGTGCGTAAGCCCCAGGTGTTTGCCCATATCGACTATTGGCAGCGCGGACTGGGCAACAACAGTTGCCAAGGCGACGTGGTCCTGCCGAAATATGAGTGTCCCACCTCAGGCGACCATACATACACTCTGCGACTGAAACCCAATCTATAGTTGCAACTTGCGTTGATCTGATTCAACGATCGCCTTATTCAACATATGCAGCCCACGGGAAAAAACAGACACTTGCCTGTTTCCCCGTGGGCTGCTCTGTCATCATAACGGTCATGAGGAAAACGGAGAGGCTATTTTCATTGTTACATTGTTACATTGTTACATTGTCACGTTTTTGATTTTTGATAACGCATTAACGTTATAACGTTTAACGTTTTTGTTTTCGGAAGGCAGCACAACACAAACAATGCTTCGCCAGGACAAAACCTGCAGCAAAAGACGCCCGCTAAAAGGCGGCTGTGCGTTGACACAATGGTAAATATCTGCCACACAGGGGGGTGAAAGCAAACTAAAAACGAATCTTTAATCTTATTTAACACTCTACCCCCCCCCAATTTTGCAATGTTTAGTAATTTTGCACCCAACTATATAGTGTATTCCTGTCAAAATCACCCTGTCGCCCTACCTGAAGGCGAACAAATTGGGTTAGAACTAAGCATGGAGGCACTAAAAACAACTGTGATCATTACTAATTATCTAAAGAGAACATTAAAACGATGAAAACAACTACTTCACAACACGGCGAACGCTGCTTATGGCGGCGCAGCTGGAGTGTTGGAATCGCCACGGCACTCCTTGCCGCTGCACCCTTTGTGGCATCAGCACAAAGCGACGGCACAACGGGCGGCGAAAATTCAAGCAGTTCTTACGAGGGCGTAGGCGACCTGCCGGGCGAAACCTTTGAGGAGCTCCAGAAGGGAGTCACCGCGGACTGCTCCTACGGCGACCCGAGCAAAGTGTATTTCCTCTACAACGTGGGGTCAGGCAAGTTTCTCAACATGGGAGGCTACTGGGGTACAAGTGCCTCTTTGAAAGACTACCCGATGCCACTCTGGACACGCAATGGAACGTCTACGAAAATTGATGGAAGCGAAACGTCCTCTCTCAACTTCGCACAAAACATCGCTACCAGGGAGGGCAACATGGTGAAATGGGTGAACAGGGGAACCAACGGAACGACCGACGTCGGCGTATTCTGCGACCGTGGTTCAACGACCAATTACAACGGTTACGACGGTTGGTTCTTTACAAAAACAACAGATTCGAACGGTAAGGACGCCTACCTTATCTACACTTTCAAGACTACTACGTCAAGTTCTGGGTTCAGCGCACAAGATGGGATGTACCTTACGGCCTTTGACGAAGGACAAGCTACAGCAGACAGGAACTGTGGAGCAGATACATACACGAATATCTGCACCAACGGTACACCTAACGATTATAGCAAATGGCGCGTCCTCACGCTACAGGACATCGACAACTTGCAGTTAGGGAACAGCGTGGAACTGAAAGATCCACTTGACTTTTCCTTTATGTTGAAGTGTCCTGGCTTCGATCGTGGAAGAACGGACATCAACGGATGGCAGGTATTTACCTCTTCCGTAGCATCGGGAGCGTACACCCGTATCGGTTTGCAGGAGTACAACTACAAACCGGACACGAAGGTATCGACTGCGGCCACTCCCCTGTCACGCGGCAATGGCAATGAGTATAACAACGGTAGATTTACAAAGGGATCCTCTGTTTCATACAAATTCTACTTCTCGGACACCAAATACCAAAACTTCACCAAGTGGGACGACTACCTGCGCTACATGGGTAAGTTCTTCTGCATGGACGTACACGGCACGCATGGCTACATCTATCAGAAGATGTTTGTGAAGCAGCCGGGCATCTACGTCGTAGAGTGCAAGGCATACTCCAACACGGACAAAGCCCACCTCTTCGCAGGCGTCGCAGGCAACGACTTGTTCGAGGACTCAAAATGCACGACCATACTTAGCCAGGTCGACCACATGTCTGCGGAAGAGAAGTCTCGCCTCGTGTAGCTGATCAGAACATGGACTATGCGGGCAAGGAGTTCTACGAGTCAAACAAATATACCAATAGCGTGAGCGTACATGTGACGAAGGAGATGATTGAGCAAGCTGGTGCCGCTGGTGGCGTCAGCATCGCCTTCGGCCTCTACATCGGTAACCCCAACGACGCCAACGAGAAGCCCGACGCCAACGAGTGGACGGTGTTCGATGACTTCCGCGTGCTCTACGCCAGCAACACGAAGAGCCCAGACCTCATACTCGACGAGCTGCGCGGCGACCTGGACTATCTGAGGAATGGCACCACCACCTACACGAACCGCATGCTCCACCTTGCCAAGACGTTCACCAAGGACCACTGGAACTCCTTCGTACTGCCCGTGGACCTCACGGTCAAACAGGTTCGTGATGCCTTTGGTGCCAACGTGCGCCTTGCCAAGCTCAAGAACCTCACGAACACCGAGCTGCAGTTTGAAACCGTAAACCTCGACGAGAATGAGAAGGCTACCGCCATCCAAGCCTATCAGCCGTACATTATCTTCCCGACCAAGACGATGGAGGCATACAATGGCACCCCCTACACTGCTAACATCACAACGGGAACTGGCAGCGATTACAAGGTAACGATCCAGGGTCAGCGCTTCCAGATCCCCAACGTCACGTTCAAGACGACTGTCGACGGCAAGAACGACTTCAGCGACATGGACGAGCACTGGACGACGAGGCTGACTCAAAAAGCGGGAGCCATCACGGCCTACGGTACTTTCGTCCGCACCTTCGACCCGGACGCTACACAGGACGATGTCACGGGCAAATGGACTCTCTCTGAAAACAGGGGAACGATCCTCGATGGCTACGACAACCTCGTAGGAAGCTATTTCTTCGATAAGGGCAACGTCTATTACTCTGACACGAAGGAGCGCGGTCTCCGCGGCTTCTCTTGCTGGTTCAAGCCCAACAACAACGGCGTGCAGCTCGCAGTCTATATCGACGGCATGAAGCAGGAGGCGGAGTTGACGACAATCGGCGAGCTGATCGTCAGCCCCGAGGCTGGCAACCGCTACGGCAAGAACAATGGCGTGTACAACCTCCAGGGACAGCGTGTCGGCAATACGACCGAGGGGCTGCCCAGCGGCATCTACATCGTCAACGGACGAAAGCATGTGGTAAGATAATCATATCAAACAAACTTCAAAAAGGACTTTAGAAAAATGAAACGTAAATATATCAAGCCCGTAACTACTGTGTTGATGGTGGAGACACAGAACAACTACTGTGCAGCTACGTCGTCTTTGGTTGTAGGCAAGTTCCACGACAACGGCCAGGTGGAATTAGACGATCCCGCCTCTGACATGCGCCCTGTCATTACGGACAAAGATGAAGCCGTGAAAAAGTACGACCCATGGAACAGCTATAACTGGTAGTCCGCGCGGCATAAGGCCGTCGGCAACGACTACATATTATAATTAGATCAATGGACGAAAGCCGCTTTACTTGGCTTTCGTCCATTTCTGTTTAAGGGAGAAGCCTTTGGTGTATGAGCGAGAAGCCTCTGGTGTTCCCCCACACAAAAAACTTCTGCCGAGAAAATCGGGGAAAACGCTGTCCCATTTCAAAGTTTCTTCTTACCTTTGCACTTGCACCAGATCGCCACATGCTGCCTTCGGCCGCGCGTGGCGATTAACGATCGATATTAAATCAAACTATTCATGGAAGTCCGTGGCGGAGGCTGTCCTTCCCACGGGTTCACATTTTAACTAAGACATGGAAAAAAGAAGAACTTTGAAAAACTGGATCATCGCCACCCGCCCCTGGGCCTTGCCCGCCTCGGTGATGCCGATTCTTATCATGTGGGCCTACCTCTACAGTCAGAGCGACAACGGCGCGGCCCACATCAACTGGCTCAACGCCCTGCTCTGTCTCCCGCTGCTCTCCATCGTCCACTCGGGCGGCAACATGGTGAGCGACTACTTCGACTTCACATGGGGCGTGGACACAAAAGCCTGCAGCAATGGCGTGACGTGGATACACGACGGCACGTTCCGGCCCAAGGAGATCCTGCGCTACGGACTGGTGCTCGTGGCGCTGGCCGTGCCCATCGGTGTGTTTCTGCTCTACAACTCGTCGTGGTCGGGATGGTGGATCGGACTGGCGGGCGTCCTGCTCTCGCTGGTCTATCCCTGGATGAAGTCCCACCACCTGGGCGACCTCAACATCCTCTGCAGCTTCGCCCTGCTCCCTGCCCTCGGCACGTTCTTCGTGGCCGTGGGGGCCTACGACACGCAGTCGCTGCTGATGATCCTGCCCATCGGACTGCTCACCGTCTCCATCCTCCACGCCAACAACACACGCGACGTGAAGACAGACCGACTGGCAGGACTGGGCACCATCACGACCTCGGTCTCGCTGATGAACGCCAAGGCCATCTATGCCTTCGAGATCTTCGCTCCCTACGCCCTGGCCCTGCTCTATGTGGTCCTGCTGGGGCAGCCATGGACGCTGCTGGCAGTCGTGCTGACGTTGCCCCTCGCCCTGCGCAACGTGCGGACGATGATCGAGGCAGAAGACGACCTGCCCTACCGAGGCATTCAGCGACTCGACCAGACGACGGCGCAGCTACAGATGGCCTTCGGCCTCCTCTACGCCTTGGGCTTCTTCCTCGGCAGTTGGCTGGGAGTATAAGAACTTTATACTGAAGTTTCGCAGGTGGTTCAAGAACGGGCTGAAGGCCCAAAAGCTCCTAGCCCAGGGCATCGCCCTGGGTATAATAGCAATCAGCAAGGCGCCCTGTAAGGGCAAAAGCCTTATATATTGCCTGGACTTTTAAAGCTTTTGCCCTTACAGGGCGACAGGTTTGCGTCCGTAATAACCCAGGGCGATGCCCTGGGCTATGAGCTTCTGCCCTTTCAGGGCGTGTGGAGCTTACATGCAAAAGTTGAGTTATATATATAAGGCGTGTGGAGCTTACATGCAAAAGTTGAGTTATATATAAGAAATGAGAAAGACCATTGCTGCCGTCCTCGTCGCAGCCCTGTTGTGGTTTGTGATGTTCTCGCCCTGGACGGCGCCGCACATCAACTTCTGGTACACGATGACGTGCTCGGCCCTCACCCTCACCACGCTCTCTACGGTCTGGTGTAGAGAGTGGCTGAAGGACCTGAGGTTCTCGCCCCGCGCGGTCGCGGCGGGACTGTCGATCGCCTTCGTGCTGTGGTGGGTGTTCTGGACGGGCGACAAGGTGTCGCAATGGATGTTTGGTTTCGCCCGCGGACAGGTGGACATGATCTACTCCATGAAGGGCGGCACGCCCCCTGCCGTCATAGCCGTCCTGCTCCTCCTCGTCATCGGTCCGGCAGAGGAGATCTTCTGGCGCGGCTTCATCCAGCGACGGATGATGGCGCGCTGGGGCGCCAACGCGGGACTGGTGGCTGCCACGGCCTGCTACACGCTCGTCCATCTGCCTTCGCTCAACTTCATGCTGATCGTGGCGGCAGGAGTCGTAGGCGGCTGCTGGGGCCTCATCTATCGCTTCTTCCCGCAAAGCCTCACGGCTCTCATCATCTCCCATGCCGTATGGGACGCCTGCGCCTTCGTTCTCTTCCCCTTCTGACAGGATGCAAAAAGGGGAAAGACCCACGGTCCTTCCCCTGATATTTTCTTGCGAAAAAGAATTGACAGTTATGCGTTGACCGCATCGCTGAGGTCAGCACCAGCCTTGAACTTCACCACCTTGCGTGCGGGGATGACAATCTTGGCACCCGTGGCGGGGTTGACACCCTGACGCTCGGGACGCTCGTTGACCTCGAAGGTACCGAAGCCGACCAGCTGCACTTTCTCGCCAGCTACCAAAGCATTCTTCAGTTCGCGCAACGTGGCGTCCAAAGCATCCTTGGCCTCAGCCTTCTTCAGACCCGAGCCGGCCGCAATCTTCTCGATTAACTCTGTTTTGTTCATAACTTTTCTTGATTATCGATTAATATATATTGATTCAAACGCTTGTGGGTGCAAATATAAGAGAATAGTTTTACAACACAAACTAAAAATCGGAAAAAGTGACGAAAACTGCGTAAAAAAGCGTATTGAGGGGCCTCCGTGTGCAGTTAATGAGGATTTTTTCGTAATTTTGCACGGTATAATCAAAAAGAACAAAAATGCTCACGCGCGAAATACCCGCAGTCACAAAGAATCTGCTGATCATCAACTCCATCATGTTTATCGCCACCTGGGTGACGGAAAACATGGGGATAGACCTGACCGGCATGCTGGGACTGCACTTTTTTCTGGCTCCTGACTTCCACCTCTACCAGATATTCACCTACATGTTCATGCATGGTGGCCTCGGGCATATCTTCATGAACATGTTTATGCTGTGGATGTTCGGACCCGTGATGGAGGCCTATTGGGGTTCGAGGAAGTTCTTTTTTTATTACATCATCTGCGGCTTGGGCGCAGGCTTCTGCCAGGAGCTGGCACAGTTTGGACAGTTCTACATCATCTGCAATGAACAAGTGCCTGGCTTCACCTTCGCCGACACCATGATGGTGGTGCGGGCCAACCAGGGCTTGCTCAACCTCTGGACGACAGTAGGCGCCTCGGGTGCGCTCTACGGCATCCTCCTGGCCTACGGTATGTACTTCCCCAACGAGCGAATGTTTGTCATTCCCTTCCCCTTCCCCCTCAAGGTCAAGTGGGTAATCGCCGGTTCCATCGCCCTGGAACTGTTCTCGGCCATTGCGACCACCAACGACGGCGTGGCCCATCTGGCCCACCTCGGCGGCATGCTCTTCGGCTACATCCTCATCAAGTACTGGCGCAAGCATCCCTTCATGGAAGGCAACGGCTTCGGAAAGCACGGAGGAGGCTGGCAGAACACGGGCCACAAGCGCAAGAACTGGGGCGGATTTGGCAAAAACTGGGGCGGCTTCGACGTGCTCAAAGGCAAGAAAAACGCAGGCGAGACCACACGACAGGAGACCGACTGGGAGTATAACGCCCACAAGAAGGCTACCCAGGAGGAGATCGACCGCATCCTCGACAAGATACGAAAGAGCGGCTACGACAGTCTGACGAAGGAGGAGAAGCAGACGCTCTTCGACAGTAGCAACAACTAAGGGCTGCGCACGACAGAATGGGTTTCCCCGTAGCCGAGGATTCTTCCGCGGAGGCGGGGGAGTCTTCCTCCGAAACGGGGAGAAATAGCACGACGTAACCATTATAAACACGACGAGAGAGAGAACGCTATGGAGAAATTGAGAAAGGCGATGCGCCTTCTGCTTGTGGTGGCCAACTTATTGGCTATCATAGCATTGCTATTGGTGGGCTATTCCGACCTGCTCCAGCCCGAGGCGTGGCCCAAACTGAGCAACGTGGGGCTGCTGATGCCTGCCGTCATCCTCGCCAACCTCGTCTTTCTCGTCCTTTGGACACTGCTGCGCCCGCGCCTGCTGTGGCTGCCCGTGGCGGGTCTGCTGCTGGCCTTTGTCCCCATCCGCCAATACACGCCCTTCAACCCCACGGAGGAGCCGCCCCACGGCGCTTTGAAACTGTTGTCATGGAACGTGGCCATGTTTGAGGGCCACGTCACGAAGGAGGGAGAGAAGAGCGAGATGATGCGCTACCTGCTCGATAGCGACGCCGACTTCATCTGTCTGCAGGAGGCCACGGACAAGGGCGACAGTCTCTCGCCCCTAAAGTTGCTGCGACACAAATACGCCTATACCGCCTTCATCCCCAAAGCCTCGGAGACCGGCCACGGCCTGTTTCTGGCCTCGCGCTACCCCATCCTGAGCCACGACTCCATCCCCTACCACTCCCCGGGCAACATGAGCGTGGACTTCCTCGTCGATGTGGGCGGCCAAAAGGTCTGCATCATCAACAACCACCTCCAGTCCTACGGCATCTCGGAGAAGGAGCGCGAGGACTTCCACCATATCCTCCAAGGCGACGTGGAGGCCGACACGGCACGTATCGAGACGCTCCAGCTGATCGAGAAACTATCGAAGGGAACGACCCGCAGGGCGGCCCAGGTACGCATGGTGGCCGCACGCATCCAGCAGCGCCTCAAGGAGGGGCTGCCCGTCATCGCATGCGGAGACTTCAACGACCCCCCCCATCTCCTACACACACAGGACCCTGTCGAAGGGACTGACAGACTGCTACATAGCCTCGGGCAACGGTCCCGGACGGTCCTTCAACCGCAACGGAATCTATACACGCATCGACCATATCCTCTGCTCCGACTTCTTCAAGCCCTATGGCGCCAAAGTCGATGATCGTATCCACACAAGCGACCACTACCCTATCTTCTGCTGGTTGGAAATGCGGCCAAAACCTTAAAAAAATGACATTTAAGGCCGAAAGTTTTCCCAATATGTGAAAAAATCAGTATCTTTGCACGTTTGTAGTACGTTCGTGTCTCTTTTGCGAGGCAGGACGGGCTATGAATGGGCGCTTTTTAGCTGATTAAATTCAAAAACAACAATAAAAATGCAGAACAAAGGACTAGTAATTTGCGTGGCCGTCTTGCTGACGCTCGCAAGTATCTTCTACCTGTCTTTCTCGGTAGCCACCAGCTACTATGACAGCCAGGCCGAGAAGATCAAAGATCCCATTGCGCGGCAGGACTACAAGGACTCCGTGAAGTATCTGGGCATCTACTCTTATCAGAAGTGTCTGGAGACACAAATCGGCCTCGGCCTTGACCTGAAGGGCGGTATGAACGTCATTCTGGAGATCTCCGTACCCGACGTCGTCGATGTGCTCGCTGACCACAAGACCGACCCGGCCTATGTGAAGTCGCTCCAGCAGGCCAAGAAGGAGGAGGAGACGAGCCAGCGCGACTTCATCTCTCTCTTCATCGACGCTTACCACAAGAACGCGCCGGGCCACCGCCTGGCCGAGATCTTCGCCACCCAGCAGCTCAAGGGCAAGGTGAGCACGCAGAGTACGGACGAGCAGGTGGAGAGCGCCTTGCGCGCAGAAGTGACCGCCGCCATCGACAACTCCTACAACGTGGTCCGCAACCGTATCGACCAGTTTGGCGTCGTGCAGCCCAACATCCAGAAGCTCGAGGGACAAGAAGGCCGACTGATGGTCGAGATGCCGGGTATCCGCGAGCCGGAGCGTATGCGCAAGCTGCTGCAGGGTAGCGCCAACCTGGAGTTCTGGGAGACCTACAACAACCAGGAGATCACGCCGTATCTCGTCCAGCTGGACCAGCGTTTGGCCAATGGCGACAACGGCACGGAGAAGAAGGACACGGCTGCCACTGACGGCACGAAGGCCCCGGCCAAGAAGGCTGCCTCCAAGCTGCAGCTCCGCGACAGCCAAAACGCTGCCGCCAACGCCGCCAAGAACGAGACCGACGCCCAGCTGCGCCGCGACCACCCGCTGCTCTCCATGCTTCAGACCATCCCGGGCGAGGCCCTCAGCATCGTAGGCTATGCCAACGTGCGCGACACCGCCGCTATCAACAAGCTCATCTATAGCCATCTGGCCAAGCAGGTGCTGCCCAGCGACCTGAGACTGCTCTGGAGCGCCAAGCCGGCCGACGGACTCAACCAGAAAAACGTCTTTGAGCTCCACGCCCTGAAGATCACGACGAGCGACGGCCGCCCCGTCCTGGAGGGTGACGTCGTCACCGACGCCAAGGACCAGTTTGACCAGTATGGCAAGCCGGAGGTGAGCATGTCCATGAATTCCGAGGGTGCGCGCGAATGGTCGGCCATCACCAAGGCCAACCTCGGCAAGGCCGTAGCCATCGTGCTCGACGGCGTAGTCTATACCGCTCCGCGCATCAACAGCCAGATCGACGGCGGCCAGTCGTCTATCTCGGGCAACTTCACCATCGAGGACACCAAGGACTTGGCCAACACGCTGAAGTCTGGACGTATGCCGGCTCCGGCACGTATCGTCCAGGAGGAGGTCGTCGGTCCTACGCTCGGCGCACAGTCCATCCAGCAGGGTCTCATCTCCTTCGTCATCGCTTTCGTCGTCCTGATGATCTACATGATCCTGATGTACGACATCATCCCGGGTATGATGGCCAACGTGGCGCTGCTCGCCAACCTCTTCTTCACGTTAGGAATATTGGCCTCGTTCCAGTCGGCGCTCACCATGCCGGGTATTGCCGGTATCGTGCTGACACTGGGTACGGCCGTCGATGCCAACGTGCTGATCTATGAGCGCATCAAGGAGGAGATGAGAGGCGGCAAGGGCATCAAGGAGGCCCTGGAGGCAGGTTACAAGAACGCCTTCTCCGCCATCTTCGACTCCAACCTCACCTCGCTCATCACGGGTATCATCCTGCTCGTCACGGGTACGGGTCCGATCCGTGGTTTCGCCACCACGTGGATCATCGGTCTGTGCTGCTCGTTCTTCACCGCCGTCTTCCTGACCCGCATCGTCTATGAGAAGCAGATGGCCAAGAACCGCTGGCTCAACCAGAAGTTCTACACCTCCATCAGCAAGAACCTGATGCAGAATGTCAACTTCGGCTTCATGAAGATGAGCAAGAAGAGCTTCACGCTCTGCGGCATTGCCGCCGTGGTCTTCATCGGCAGCTTCGCCATCCGCGGCCTCAGCCAGAGTATCGACTTCACGGGTGGACGCAACTATGTTGTGACCCTCAACAAGGCCACGGAGGTAGAGAGCGTGCGCGAGCTGCTCGATGGCGCATTCGTCAACACTACGGGTACGGACGCTGGCAAGCAGGCCACGACTTCCGTCATCGCCCTCGGTACGGACGGCAAGACCATCCGCGTCTCAACCAACTACAATATTGAGTCCAACGACCCGATGGAGGACGACCGCGCAGAGACCATCCTCTACAACGCCCTCCACAAGGCTGGCTTCGTCAGCCAGGCCAACGTAGAGGCCTTCAAGAACCCGGACATCCGCACGGGTGGATCCATCATCAGCTCGGCCAAGGTAGGACCTTCTGTGGCTAAGGACATCACCTACGGCGCCATCATCAGTGTGGCCCTGGCTCTGTTCTTCATCTTCCTCTACATCTTGCTGCGCTTCCGCAACCTCGGTTTCTCCGTTGGTTCTATCGTTGCTCTGTTCTTCGATACCCTCACCGTGGTTGGTATCTACTCGCTCTGCTGGGGCTGGATGCCGTTCTCACTGGAGATCGACCAGACCTTCATCGGTGCTATCCTGACGGTGATCGGCTATTCTATCAACGATAAGGTGGTGGTCTTCGACCGAATCCGTGAGAACCTGAAGCTGCATCCGAAGCAGGATCGCGAGACCCTCTTCAACAGCTCTATCAACCAGACGCTGGCCCGTACGATCAACACGTCAGCCTCTACGCTCATCGTGTTGCTCTGCATCTTCTTCCTGGGTGGTGAGAGCATCCGCAGCTTCTCCTTCGCCATGATCCTCGGTGTGGTCTTCGGTACGCTCAGCTCCATCTTCATCGCTTCGCCGGTGGCTTACATGGTGCTCAAGCGCAAGACGATCGACACCAACGAAGTGGCCAAAGCATAACAGAATGGTCAAGCCTGTAGCAAGGCTTACTCCACGATAAAGCAGACCCCGTTGCCTTCCCTGGGCAACGGGGTCTCTTGTTTTCATATTACATTCTCTTTTCTCCTATTACATCCTCTGTTCTCCTATTAGTTCCTCTGCTCTCCTATTAGTCTCTCTGCTCTCTTAGTTAGTTCCTCTACTCTCTTAGTTAGTTCATCTTCTCTCCTATTAGTCTCTCAGCTCTCCTAGTTAGTTCCTCTTCTCTCCTAGTTAGTTTCTCTTTTCTCCTATTATATAATATACTCAAGTTTCGCATGTAAGCTCCACACGCCCTGAAAGGGCAGAAGCTCCTAGCCCAGGGCACCGCCCTGGGTATAATAGCAATCAGCAAGGCGCCCTGTAAGGGCAAAAGCCTTATATATTGCCTGGATTTTTAAAGCTTTTGCCCTTACAGGGCGACAGGTTTGCGTCCGTAATAACCCAGGGCGATGCCCTGGGCTAGGAGCTTTTGGGCCTTAAGCCCGTTTCTTGAACCACTTGCGAAACTTCTGTAATATAGGAGGCAAGCAACGATGGCCTATGAGTCCTTGGGAACGTTATGGCCAATGCTTTTGCCAGACTATAGGGCAAGCACAAAAGCGGGCTTTGAAAGAGCGTGAGAATACTACTCTTCCAAAGCCCGCTTCCTATCGCTACAAGCCCACAGAGGGGCGCTACTCGCTTCGGAGCGTGGCCAGCAGGTCCAAGGCGCGATCCTCGTTGGCCTCCATGATCTCGCGCTCGCCAGGACCCTTGTCGTTGATGCCACAAAGATGGAGGATGCCGTGGATGATCACACGATGGAGCTCGTCGTCGTAGGACTTGGCAAACTGTTCGACATTGGTGCGGACGGTGTCGAGCGAGATGACCAGGTCGCCGTTGATCACATCGTCCTCATCATAGTCGAAAGTGATGATGTCGGTGTAGTAATCATGTCCCAAATACTCGCGGTTGACCTCCAGTATCTTGTCGTCATTGACAAACAGGTAGCCCACCTCGCCCACCTTGCGCCCGTGGGAAGCCGCTACGGCCTTGATCCACTTCGACGTGAGGCGTTTCTTGATCTTCGGCATGGCGATGCCTTCGGCATTATAAGTTATCATAACCTCCTTATTTTATATAGTGTAAATCATTTCTTTGGAATAAACTGCGACGCATCATGGCCGAAGAACCTCAGTTCGCGGACCAAGGTACTGCTGACGCTCTGGAGATCGGGCTCCGTGAGCAAGACCGTCTCCACTCCACTCAATTGGCGATTGATGTCGGCCTGTTGGCGCTCATACTCAAAATCTTTGACGTCGCGTACACCACGGACAATGAAGTGTGCTCCCTCACGACGGGCCATATCGATGGTCAGGTCGCTATACGGGCGCACACTCACCCGCGGGTCGTCCTCATAGAGCGAGGCGATGGCGGCCACGCGCTCGGATATTTCCTCCTGCGTATGCTTCCGCTCGCTCACGGCCACGGCGATGACAAGGTGGTCGAAAAGCGGAAGGGCCCGACGCACTACCGACGCATGGCCAGTAGTGAAAGGGTCGAAAGTGCCCGTGAAGAGGGCGATGCGGCTATTCTCGTTTGCTTTCATACTTGCTTCACTTCTTTCAATCGAAAAGGTCTGGCTGCATTACGTTGCCAGCATAGGGATTGCGCCCCAGGTGCTCGTAGGCCAACTGTGTGGCGACGCGTCCGCGCGGCGTGCGCTTGAGAAATCCCTCCATGATCAGATAGGGCTCATAGACCTCCTCCACAGTACCGCTATCCTCGCCGATGGCCGTGGCAATGGTGGAAATGCCCACCGGACCCCCACGAAACTTGTCGATGATAGTCAGGAGGATCTTGTTGTCGATCTCGTCGAGACCATACTGGTCGATATTCAACGCCTGGAGGGAGAAGATGGCTATCTCCTGGGTGATCGTGCCGTCGCCCTTCACCTGGGCAAAGTCGCGCACGCGGCGCAACAGTCCGTTGGCGATACGGGGCGTGCCACGGCTTCTGCGGCTGATCTCGACGGCTGCCGCATCCTCTATGGGCACATGGAGGAGACTGGCGGAGCGCTTGATGATAGCCTGGAGCGTCTCGGGGTCGTAGTACTGGAGGTGGAGGTTGATGCCAAAACGAGCACGGAGCGGGGCCGTAAGCAGGCCGCTACGGGTCGTGGCGCCCACCAATGTAAACGGATTGAGGTCTATCTGGATGGATCGTGCCGAGGGGCCCTTGTCGATCATGATGTCGATGCGGAAGTCCTCCATCGCCGAATACAGATACTCCTCCACGACGGGAGAGAGGCGATGGATCTCGTCGATGAAAAGCACGTCGCTCCGCTCCAGCGAGGTAAGGATGCCGGCAAGGTCGCCCGGCTTGTCGAGGACAGGGCCAGAGGTGATCTTGAAACCCACGCCCAACTCGTTGGCGATGATGTTGCTCAAAGTGGTCTTTCCCAGTCCGGGAGGACCGTGGAGCAAGGTGTGGTCGAGCGGCTCGCCACGGTATTTGGCTGCTTCGACAAATACGCGCAGGTTATCGACTACGCCCTGTTGGCCGCTAAAGTCGTCGAAACGTAGCGGTCTGAGCGCATTCTCAAATTCCTTCTCCTCGGTCGAAAGCGGTCGTTGTTCCCTAATATCGAAATTTTCTGCCATAAATCTAATTTGCAAATATACAAAGAAGCGGCCACATGGCAAAGGAAATGGCGCGTTTTCTTCATCGGCCACCCTTTGCGAGGCATCATCCGCAGGATCATGTGTCCATAGTCTGGCCGCTAAGCCGCCAAGGGTATCACCAGCTTTTCGTCAACAACAAGGAGAGCATCTCAGTATATCAGAACGATGCAAGAAAGCAATCGCTCGAAGGAGTGAGTTGTATCTTTTTGTTAAAAATACAACAAAGAGAGGAAATAATTTGGTTTTTATTTTGCAGAAAGGCAGATTAGTCGTATATTTGCAGCATAACGTAAACTTTTAAATATAGCGACTATTATGACAACGAAAACAATCATCATCAGCCTTATCATCGTAGTAGCCATCTGCGTTGTCGTCTTTGAGTACTTCCACAAGAAGCACGCCAAATATACCGAAGACGAGCTAAAGCAATTCACCATTGACCTTTTTGCGCAAAAAGGAGTGGAGAGCATCGCCTATGATCAATACATCGCGGCCGTGAAACGCCACTACAACATTTCGCAGAAGGCTGCCACCGCATTGGTAGGCAAGGCACAGAAGTACAGAATCGTCGCGCTGAGCAACCACCAGGTGACCTTGGCAGGATAAGCAGCAAGCGCCACACCATACGCGCACGGGCGGCAAAAATCCGTAGCAGGCAGGGGCGTAGGCTCCTCCTGACGGACTTTTTGCCGCCCGCGTGATAGATGGAGGCGAGGGGCCTTAGAGGCGCATCGTCTGCAGGGGCGTGCCGTCGAGGCGGTAGATGGTGAACAAGCCGTCTCGTAGGTGGCGAAGGTCGGTTCCTTGCCGCCCTTGGGGAAGGTGATGGATCCGAGATTGACGAAGGCGGGACCTTCCCCCTGCGACAACTCCCAAAGATGGCTATGTCCACAGACGAGGACATCGTAGGGGCCGACAGGCAGCTTCTCCTTGTTGTAGAGATGGCCGTGGGTCAGAAAGAGTCTGCGACCACCATCGACGAGCAGCAGATAGTCGGACATCATCGGAAACTGGAGCAACATCTGATCGACCTCTGCGTCGCAGTTGCCACGCAGGGCGACGATCTGACTGGCTCGGGCGTTGAGGTCGGCGACGATGCCCTGGGCGTCAATGCCCTCAGGGATGCGGTTGCGCGGACCATAGTTGAGGATATCGCCGAGAACGCAGAGCATATCGCAATGATTCTCGTCATAGAATTGGAGCACTTTCTGCAGGGCTGGACGGCAGCCGTGGATGTCTGAAACCAATAAGTATTTCATGTTCGTTTGCTTTTTGGCCGCAAAGGTAAGGATAAAATGTCAATCCCCCACCCTCGCCAGCCGTTTTTTGGCCAGGAGAGAAAAGAACGAAAGCACCCGCCTCGTCTCCTCGAAGAAGATCAGGCGGGTGCAGGATTCTATTTGCTTGATGTTTGTTCCTATACGGAACGCGGTGCTACCTTAGCCCTCGCGGCTTAGTAGTTTTCTGCGTTGATCTCGAAGTAGCTCAACGGGTGGTTGCAAACGGGGCAAACCTCCGGAGCCTTCTTGCCAACAACGATATGGCCACAGTTGCGGCACTTCCAGATGCGGTCGCCGTCACGAGAGAAGACAATGCCCTCCTCGATGTTCTGGAGCAACTTGCGATAGCGCTCCTCGTGGTGACGCTCGATGGCGCCAACCATACGGAACTTGGCGGCAATCTCCTTGAAACCCTCCTCGTCGGCCTCCTTGGCCATACGGTCGTACATGTCCGTCCACTCAAAGTTCTCGCCAGCGGCAGCATCCTTCAGGTTTTCAACCGTAGAGGGCACCTCGCCACCATTGAGATACTTGAACCAGAGCTTGGCGTGCTCCTTCTCATTGCCTGCAGTCTCCTCAAAGAGAGCAGCGATCTGCTCATAACCATCCTTGCGAGCCTTGGAAGCATAGTATGTATACTTGTTGCGTGCCTGGCTCTCACCTGCAAACGCATCCATGAGATTCTTCTCAGTCTTGGTACCTTTCAGTTCTTTCATCTTGTTTGAATTTTAAGTATTTCGTAATGTTTTGTTCTCACTCATGCAATCTTTTTAGGATTGCGATGCAAAGGTACGATATTTCCTTGTAATAATTACAATGTTTAGCGTTAAAAAAGCCAAAATGCCTCGAAAAACCGACTGTTTTCGCTTGTGTCGGAATATTTGCGTAACTTTGCAGCCATGAAAATAGGTACAATAGACTTAGGCAACCGCCCTTTGCTGCTCGCTCCGATGGAGGATGTGACCGATATCGGCTTTCGCCAGATGTGCAAACGATTTGGTGCGGCGATGGTATATACGGAGTTTGTTTCGGCAGACGCCATCATCCGCAATATCGACTCGACACTACGCAAGATGGTCATCGACGACCGGGAACGTCCCGTGGGCGTGCAGATCTACGGCCGCGACGTGGCGTCGATGGTGGAGGCGGCACGCATCGTGGAGCAAGTACACCCCGACGTGATAGACATCAACTTCGGCTGCCCCGTCAAGAAGGTGGCGGGCAAGGGTGCTGGCGCAGGAATGCTGCGCAACATTCCGCTACTGCTGGAGATCACGCGTGCCGTGGTCGATGCGGTCAAGGTGCCCGTGACGGTGAAGACGCGGTTGGGATGGGACAAAAATGAGCTCATCATCACCTCGCTCGCCGAGCAACTGCAGGACTGCGGCATTCAGGCACTCACCATCCATGGAAGAACCCGCAGCCAGATGTACACGGGCGAGGCCGACTGGACACTGATAGGCGAGGTGAAGGCAAACCCGCGCATCCACATCCCCATCATCGGCAATGGCGACGTGACAACACCCGAGATCGCCCGGAGTCGGTTTGAGCAGTATGGCGTGGACGGCGTGATGGTGGGGCGTGCCACCTTCGGTTGCCCGTGGATCTTCGAGGAGATGAGGCGCGGAATCAACGGAGAGGCGAACACAGGTAGCGGACTGACCATCGACGACAAGATCGACGTGCTGGAGGAAATGCTGCGCATCAATGTGGAGCGCATCGACGAATATCGCGGCATCCTACACACACGCCGCCATCTGGCGGCTTCGCCCATCTTCAAGGGAATACCCGACTTCCGACAGACGCGTATCGCCATGCTGCGGGCCGAGACAGTGGCCGATCTGACAGAGATTCTCAACCATTGCCGCACGCTCCTGCGCGAGCAACAATAGCGGGCTTCTCTCCCCTCTACTCTCATACTGGGGAGAAAGGGACGCCAAGGGTGTGAAAAGGGGCTATTAAGTGCTTCAAAAAATGAAGTTATATTCATAGGCCTACGAAGTTAACTTCATAAGCCAACGAAGTTAACTTCGTAGGCCTATGAATATAAGTCCATAAAAAGGGGTGAAAATAACGCTTCTCTCCAGTTGACCCGAAAGCGGGAACTTTTGCATCCTACAGACACAAAAAAAGAGGTAGCCATCCTCACGACGTCTACCTCTCACTTGACTAAACTTAATCTACAAACCTGAGTATTTTTATCCAATGTTGGTTGAATTGCAATGCTGTTGGGAACTCCAGAAAACCGACATTTTCATGTTCGGCACGCCCTTCATTCCGCTTGCAAAGATACATTGTTTTCTTGAAACAAACAAATTTTTATCCAAGAAAAACGGCTTTATTCAGCGAACTCCCTGTTTTTTTAACAAAACGGATATTATACCGCCTCCTTGCCAGTATCCCGCAGCCTTGTTTTTTCAACGACTATCAACTCCTCCATACCTTATATATTATAGGGGAGATCCTTACGGTTGTGAGTCGCCCTCGATATACTGCTCCAGATAGAGATGTTCACCATCGAAGACAGCATAGGAGAAGAGCCTGATCCAATCGCCGAGGATGAGCATCCGTACTTTCTCGCTGAGATTGAGATCGAGTTCGATATGGCGATGACCATACAGGAAGTAATCGACATTGGTGTGGGAGCGCATATACTCCTTTGTGAAGCGCACCAAGTACTCCTTATCCTCACCCATATAGGGAGGTTCCATGCCATCGACCCGCTTCATCCGGCTGTGCTTCGCCCATCGCAAGCCCAACTGCATGCCCCACCAAGGATGAACAAAGTTGAGCAGACGCTGGCAGAAGCGGTTGTGGAAGACGCGCCGAAGCAGCTTGAACTTGACTGACGGGTCGCCAAGCCCATCACCATGGGCAAGGAAAAAGACCTTGTCGCCAATCTCCGTGGTAAGCGGCTGACGATGGAGAATGACGCCGCACTCCTCCTCCAAATAGCCGTAGGTCCATATATCGTGGTTGCCCGTGAAGAAATGCACCTCCACACCAAGGTCGGTCAGTTCCGAGAGCTTGCCGAGGAAGCGAGTGCAACCCTTTGGCACGACATACTTGTATTCGTCCCAAAAGTCGAACATATCGCCCAGAAGATAGACTGCGCCCGCCTTGTCCTTGATACTATCGAGGAAACGGACGATGCGCCGCTCCTGTGTGCGGCGGTGCGGGATGGCCCAAGACCCAAGATGGGCATCGGAAAGGAAATAGACGTTCTTCATCGGAAAAGGCTTTTAGGGGTTGATACTATGGAACTGAGAAACGCGCCGCCAACTATTCGACGGCGCAAAAAGGCTGGCGCATTAGGCGAAGCCCAGCTCCACCTTGGCCTCCTCGCTCATCATGCTCTGATCCCAAACAGGCTCAAAGACGAGGTTGATATTGGCCGCCTTCACTCCCTCCACGCTCTCCAGCTTCGTTCGAACATCCTCGACGATGAAGTCGGCGGCGGGACAGTTGGGCGCAGTGAAGGTCATATCGAGATCGACCGTACCATCGTCGTTGACCTCTATCTTGTAAATCATGCCCAGATTCCAGATATCCACGGGAATCTCGGGGTCATAGACGGTCTTCAGCACATCTACGATCCGTTCTTGTATCTGCAGTTTCTCTTCTTGATTCATTTTTGTTGTCTTTTGTATGTATCGTGCAGCTTATCTTTTGGCAAAGATAATGCAAACGAGCGCAATGAGAACTTGTTCACATATTGCCGAGTGCAGCTTATCTTATGCAAAGATATGGAAAACCATGCGTAGCACAAAGAAAAAGAGGCTTTTTCTTTGCGAAATCATGACTAAAAGGGCTACCTTTGCATTTCAGTATGGACTACAAGACTACGATATTGAAGAATGGGCTGCGTGTGATCCTGCTTCCATCGGCATCACCCGTAGTGTATTGCGGCTACGAGCTGGCGGCAGGTGCTGGCGACGAGTTGGCCGGAGAGGAAGGACTGGCGCACTTCTGCGAGCACACCACCTTCAAAGGGACGGCGCGCCGCAACGCCATCGACATCATCAACGCGCTTGAAAGCGTGGGCGGAGAACTCAACGCCTTCACAACCAAAGCCCACACGGTGTTCTACGCTGCCCTTCTGCACGAGCATATAGCCCGTGCGGTCGATTTGCTAAGCGACATCGTCTTCCAAAGTGTCTATCCCCAGCAAGAGATAGACAAGGAGGTGGAGGTCATCTGCGACGAAATAGAGTCCTACAACGACTCTCCCTCGGAATTGATCTACGACGAGTTTGAGAATATCATCTTCGAGGGCACGCCCTTAGGCCACAACATCCTCGGCACGGCTGACCACGTGCGGCAGTTCAAGACTGCCGACGCAAAGCGATTTACAAGTCGGCTCTACCGTCCCGAGCGTGCGGTCTTCTTCGCCTCGGGCGACGTCTCGTTCGACCACCTCGTCTCCCTGCTTTGCGAAGCCCTGCATACGGAGGTGGCCTCCTCTCCTCTCGCCAACGACGAGACCAAAACACAGGCAGGGGAAGGACAAGCGCACCAGTTGCCCGTCAGCAGCTACCTGCAAGGGAAAATCTTCAAAAAAACAACGCGACACACACCAGGCGCACGTCGTCATGGGCTGCCGTGGCTATGCCGTCTCACACCCGCGGCGCATTGCCTTATACCTACTGAACAATATCCTCGGCGGTCCAGGTATGAACGCACGCCTCAACCTCTCGCTGCGAGAACGCAACGGACTGGTCTATACCGTCGAGAGCACGTCTGTCAACTACGCCCAAACGGGTCTGTGGTGCATCTATTTCGGATGCGACCATGCCGACGTGGACCGCTGCCTCGCCTTGGTACGCGACGAACTGGACGCCTTCATCCAAGAGCCCTTGGAAGAAGAGACGTTGAGGAAGGCACAGCAGCAGATCAAGGGACAGATAGCTTTGGCATGCGACAACCGCGAGAACTTTGCCATCGACTTCGGTAAAAGTTTCCTTCACTATGGCAAGGAGCGGGACATCGCCCGCCTCTATGCCGAGATAGACGCTGTCACGACTGCCGACATACGGGCCGTGGCACAGGAACTATTCCCCGCAAGCAATCTGACAACCTTGATCTACGAATAGAAGAAGGCCTATCCACCCACAAAAAGCCAATGGGACTCGTCGATACGACAAGTCCCATTGGCTTTTATCAGTCATCACCCCCAGACGGCCTACTGGCCGCTGGGGATGTGTGTTTACTTCAACTTCTGCTCCAGCTTGGCGAGCATATCGACCGTCATCGAGCTGAGGTCATACTGCGGCTTCCAGTCCCACTCGGCACGGGCGCAGCTGTCGTCGAGCTTATCGGGCCAGCTCTGTGCGATACCCTTCTTGAGCGGATCCACATCATAGACCATCTCGAAGTCGGGCTTGTGCTTCTTGATCTCAGCATAGACCGTCTCCGGAGCAAAGCTCATGGAAGCGATGTTGAAACCGTTGTGGTGGATCAGACGGCTGGGATCAGCCTCCATCAGCTGGATGCAAGCGTGCAATGCGTCGGGCATATACATCATATCCATCAGCGTGCCCTCGGGAATCGGGCAGACGAACTTCTCACCACGCACAGCGCTATAGTAGATATCAACCGCGTAGTCGGTCGTACCACCACCCGGAGGCGTCACATAGGAGATGAGACCCGGGAAGCGTACCGAACGGGTGTCAACACCATACTTCGTGTGGAACCAGTCGCTGAGCAGCTCGGTAGTCACCTTGCTCACACCATAGATGGTCTTCGGACGCTGTACCGTGTCCTGCGGGGTGTCAACCTTCGGCGTGTTGGGGCCGAAAGAACCGATGCTACTCGGCGTAAACACCTGACACTTGTGGTCCTTGGCCACCTCGAGGATGTTCCAAAGACCATCGATACCAATCTTCCAAGCCAGCTGGGGCTTGTTCTCAGCCACCACTGAAAGGAGGGCGGCGAGGTTATAAATGGCGTCAATGTTGTATTTGCGTACAATCTCGGCGATCATCTCGCCGTTCGTGACGTCGGCTTCGGCCATCGGTCCCGTCTCCTGCAGCTCCTTCGAAGGCTCAGCGCCTTTGATGTAGCCTGCCACTACATGCTCGTTACCATAGCGTTTGCGCAACTCTCGTGTCAATTCAGAGCCAATCTGACCTGACGATCCAATGACAAGGATATTTTTCATGCTTCTGTCGTAATAGAATTAATTGCCTTTACGGGCTGCAAAATAACAGAAAAATCCTCGAACTGTGAAAGAAGATTCATTAAATATAGTTAAACCGCCCCACACGAAGCGTTTTTTATCCGCAGAATGGTCGTTAGTCTCGAAAAATATCAGTTACTTTGCGTTCAGAAATATCTGATAACTTAAATAAATTATTATTTCAAAGTCATGTACGGTAAGATTAAGGAACATCTCAGCAAAGCATTGTCCGACTTGAAGGAAGCCGGCTTGTACAAGGAGGAGCGCATCATCGAGAGCCCGCAGGGTGCAGCCATTCAGGTGAAGGGTAAGGAAGTTCTCAACTTCTGCGCCAACAACTATCTGGGTCTGGCCAATCATCCGCGCCTCGTCAAGGCGTCTCAGGAAATGATGGACCGCCGCGGCTTCGGTATGGCCTCCGTGCGCTTCATCTGCGGCACGATGGACATCCACAAGGAGCTTGAGGCAGCCATCTCGGACTACTTCCAGACCGAGGACACCATCCTCTACGCTGCTTGCTTCGATGCCAACGGCGGACTCTTCGGCAGTTTCCTCACCGACCAGGACGCTATCATCTCCGACGCACTCAACCACGCTTCAATCATCGATGGCGTGCGTCTCTGCAAGGCCAAGCGCTACCGCTACGCCAATGCCAACATGGAGGAGCTGGAGAAGTGCCTCCAGGAGGCCCAGGCTCAGCGCTTCCGCATCATCTGCACCGACGGTGTGTTCTCCATGGACGGCAATGTAGCCCCAATGGACAAGATCTGCGACCTCGCAGAGAAGTATGACGCCCTCGTCATGGTCGATGAGAGCCACTCAGCTGGTGTCGTAGGTGCTACGGGCCACGGCGTGAGCGAGCTCTGCAAGACCTACGGTCGTGTGGACATCTACACGGGTACGCTCGGTAAGGCTTTCGGTGGCTCCCTCGGTGGCTTCACCACGGGTAAGAAGGAGATCATCGACATGCTCCGTCAGAGCTCTCGTCCGTACCTCTTCTCCAACTCGTTGGCCCCGGGCATCATCGGTGCCAGCCTCGAAGTGTTCAAGATGCTCAAGGAGAGCAACGAGATCCACGACAAGCTCGTTGAGAATGTCAACTACTTCCGCGAGAAGATGATGGCTGCCGGCTTCGACATCAAGCCGACCCAGAGTGCTATCTGCGCCGTGATGCTCTACGACGCGCCATTGTCACAGCGCTACGCCAACCGTCTGTTGGAAGAGGGCATCTACGTCACGGGCTTCTACTATCCCGTCGTCCCGAAGGGCGAGGCCCGCATCCGCGTCCAGCTCTCGGCCGCTCACACCAAGGAGCAGCTCGACCGCGCCATCGCTGCCTTCATCAAGGTCGGCAAGGAACTTGGCGTGCTGAAGTAAACAGCTCTACAGATGGTGGTCGCTGCTAAACAGCAGAGGCCAAGCATCTCCCCCATTGCCCCGTCTATGTGCCCTCGGCCCACAGGCGGGGCTTTTGTATATTGTGTTGTATAGCTAAGAAGAGAGGCAACCCGTAGCCGTGCCACAGATTGCCTCTCATTGTTATTATATAGCCGCACAAGGCAGCCTTAGTTCAGCCTACATCCATCCCAACCAGCGCAGGATGTCGTTGAGGTTGGCCACGATCATGAGCAGTCCGACGATAGCAAAGCCCACATACTCGGCCCATATCATAAACTTCTCGCTGGGTTTGCGGCGGGTGATCATCTCATAGAGCAGGAACACCACATGACCACCATCGAGGGCGGGAATCGGCAGGATGTTCATGAAAGCAAGGATGATAGACAGGAAGGCCGTCATATTCCAGAAAAGATGCCAGTCCCAATAGGGCGGGAAGAGACTTCCGATAGCTGCAAAGCCACCAATACTCTTGGCGCCATCGGCAGAGGCGAGGTACTTGAAGTTGCTCACATAACCGCGCAGCACATTCCACCCGTACTTCACGCCCGCAGGGAAACTTTCAAGGAAGGAATAATGAACCTGCGTGGGCTTGTAATAAGTGGCCAACGAGCTCTTGAAGATACCCATCCGAAGTTCTGGCGTGAGCACCACGGCGAGCGTATCCATGCGATGGGTGGCCTGGCGCTCGATGACGACACTGGCAGAGCGCACCTTCAGGGAGTCGGCGGCAGTCTGCTTGGTGGCAAGGACATCGGAGAGAACGGCCATCTGGTTGTCGAAGTCGCTCCAGGTACGGACAACCTTACCATTGACCGCCACCACACGGTCGCCAGCCTTCACGCCGAGCTTATCAGCGGGACCACCTGCGGCGATACTATCAATGACCGAGGGAATGAAGGGGACGCAGAACACAGGACGGTTCTTGATCATCTGCAACATATCGAGATCGCCTGGCAACGAAAGACTCATCGGCTTGCCGTCACGGACGATATCGACACGGTGGGCCTTGGCTATCTGGCGGAAGAAGTCGCCATTGACGTTGAGCATCTCCTTGAACTCGCCCTCCTCGGTGCCCAAGAGCACGTCGCCGTCGCGGAAGCCCAAGGCTTTGGCCTCATCGTTGAAGACCATTCCCATCTTCATGTCGCCCACCTTGTAGTAGCTCTCACCCCACGTGAACATCACCATGGAATAGATGAACAGGGCCAGGAAGAAGTTGACGAGCACGCCACCGATCATGATCAGCAGGCGCTGCCACGCTGGCTTCGTGCGAAACTCCCACGGCTGGGGCGGCTGCTTCATCTGCTCTGTGTCCATACTTTCGTCGATCATGCCCGAAATCTTGCAGTAGCCGCCCAGCGGAAGCCATCCCATACCATATTCGGTATCGTCTTTCTTGGGCTTCCAACTGAAGATCTTGCCCGTCCACTTGCCTATCGAGATGTCGAAGAAGATGAAGAACTTCTCCACCCTTACACCGAAGAGTTTCGAGAAGAACATGTGCCCGCCCTCATGGAGAAGGACAAGCAGGGAGATTGCCAGTATAAACTGAAGCAATCGGATAAGAAATGTTTCCATTTACGTTCTTTGTATATTTCTGTCTGTGATTATTCTGTGAGCAACTCCGTGGCCAAACGACGTGCCTCGGCATCGGTCTGAAGATAGACCTCGTAGTCGGGCTTGGCATCGAAGGTGGCGCGCTGCATGGTCTTCTCAATGACCTCGCCCATGCCAAGGAAAGAGCAACGTCCCTCGCGAAACGCCAGATTGACAATTTCGTTGGCTGCATTGACAATACAAGGCATATTGCCGCCCTTGCGGATGGACTCGTAGGCAAGCTGGAGACACTGGAACTTCTCCACATCGGGACGGAAGAACTCCAGGGGCTGACGGAACAGGTCGAGGCGATCGCCCTGCAACGGCAGACGGTCGGGATAGGAGAAGGCATACTGGATAGGCAACTTCATGTCGGGGACACCCAACTGGGCCTTCACGCCACCATCGACAAACTCCACCCCACTGTGTACGATGGACTGCGGATGGATGAGTACTTCTATCTTCTCGGCAGGCACACCGAAGAGCCAGCGCGCCTCAATGACCTCGAAACCCTTGTTCATCAGCGACGCAGAATCGATGGTGATCTTCGCTCCCATGTCCCAGGTGGGATGGCGCAGCGCGTCTGCCGCAGTGACATGGCGCAGCTGCTCGTGGGTGAACTTGCGGAAAGGACCACCTGAACAGGTAAGCAGCAGTTTGCTGATCTCGTTGTCGCCCTCGCCAACCAAGCTCTGGAAGATGGCAGAATGTTCGGAATCGACGGGCAGGATGGGCACACGATACGCCTCGGCAAGCTGGCAGATCAACTCGCCCGCCACGACCAAGGTCTCCTTGTTGGCCAGGCAGATCGTCTTTCGGGCCCGGATGGCGCGAATCGTCGGGGTGAGACCACTGAATTCCACCATCGCCGTCAGCACCATCGTGATAGGACCAGCCTCCACGATCTGGCACACGGCGTCGCGGCCGGCATAGACCTTGGTATCAGGTTCGTCGCGCAAGGCTTCCTTCAAAGCCTCGTAGTGGGCCTCGTTGGCTATAACCACGGCGGCCGGATGAAACTCGCGGGCTTGCTGAGCCAGCAGTTCCCAGTGGTTGTTGGCCGTCAAGGCGTAGGCCTCGTAGCGGTCGGGATGCTGGCGAATCACCTCCAAGGCCTGGGTGCCAATGCTACCTGTGGAGCCAAGGATACATATTTGTTGCTTCATGATGGAGTCTATGATAATTGCGGGATAATATATTGTATATGGTAATGGATGGTGTCCCAACGCTTGTCTATAGGTCGAGCAAACCGTCGGGAACAGTCATGGTGAGCAGTCTTTGGGCCGTGTCAACCGCCTGAATCAGATCGGGGCTGGCAGGAATGGCAAACGACGTGCCGTCAGGCCTCAACACCTGAAGGATCACATTGGCCGTGCTGTCCTCCACCGACTCCACCTCGCCCAGCACCTCATGGGTCTCCGCATCCTTGATTTGGAAACCGGCAAGGGCACGCCACCCCGACAGTTGCGCGTCGGCGTCGGCCAGGCTCTTAGGGAAATAGACATCGTGCAAGGACAGACGGCGCGCTTTCTCCTCGGTATCGATATCCTCGAAAGTCACCAGCGCCATCTCGTCCGAACGGAAGCGATAGCTCTCCATAAAGAACGGGACGAGGATGCCCTCCATGTCGATCACCAGGTAGTCGGCCTCAACACGGTCGAAGACATCGTCGGTGAAGAGAAACTGCACCTCGCCCTGCAGTCCGTGGGGCTTGCCAATATGGCCTATCTTGAAGACTTCTTCTCTGCGTATCATCTCGTCTCGTCAGTTTTCGACACGGGTAATCTTCGCACCCAACGCATTCAAGCGCGCCTCGATATTCTCGTAGCCACGATCTATCTGTGCGATGTTGTCAATCCGGCTCTCGCCCTTCGCACTCAGGGCTGCTATCAGAAGGGCAATACCAGCGCGGATGTCTGGACTGGTCATGCGTCCGGCCCGCAGCTGATGGACACGGTCTATGCCGATAACGACGGCACGATGGGGGTCGCAAAGGATGATGTTGGCCCCCATATCTATGAGTTTATCGACGAAGAAGAGACGACTCTCGAACATCTTCTGGTGTATCAGCACGCTGCCACGAGCCTGCGACGCCACCACGAGGAGCACGGAGAGGAGATCGGGGGTGAGTCCCGGCCAAGGCGCATCGGCCAGCGTCATGATGGTGCCGTCGATAAAGGACTGCACCTCATAATGAGGCTGCGCGGGCACCCAAAGGTCGTCGCCATCCTCCTCCACAACGATTCCGAGACGGCGGAAAGCTTCGGGAATGATACCTAAATTCTGCACCGACACGTCCTTGATACGCACACCGTTGCCCACCATGGCCGCCATGCCGATGAAGGAACCGACCTCGATCATGTCGGGCAGCACTTTGTGAGACGCTCCATGCAGTCGCTCCACACCACGGATCGTCAGCAGGTTGCTGCCAATCCCGGCAATGTCTGCTCCCATCTGGTTGAGCATACGACACAACTGCTGGATGTAGGGTTCGCAGGCCGCATTGTAGATTGTCGTCTCGCCCTCGGCCAGGACGGCTGCCATGATGATATTGGCGGTGCCCGTGATGGATGCTTCGTCCAACAACATGTAGCGTCCGCGCAACTTCTCGGCCTTGATATCAAAGACATGGTCGTTGTCGGGACGACGGACAAACTGCGCCCCAAGATACTTGAAACCCAGGAAGTGGGTGTCGAGACGACGGCGGCCGATCTTGTCGCCACCCGGCTTGGCAATAGTGGCTTGACGGAAGCGACCCAACAGCGGACCGATCATCAGCACGCTACCACGCAAGGAGGAGCACTTCTTGACAAACTCGGTACTTTGCAGATAAGCAAGGTTGAGGTCGTCGGCCTGAAACACCAACGTGCCAGGCTGCGTACGCTGCACCTTGACGCCAATGTCCGTCAACAGGCGGATGAGATTATTGACATCGAGAATATCGGGAATATTGCTGATAGCGACTGGCTCGGTCGTCAGCAACGTGGCACAGATGACCTCCAGCGCCTCATTTTTAGCTCCCTGAGGGGTGATGGTGCCACTCAGCGGGTGGCCTCCTTCGATAATAAACGACTCCATAGGGGGTTATCTTCTTTTCTTTTTGTTATTGGAATGGAACGACTGTAAGTCGCGCTCGTTGATCCGCTCAAAGACGAACGTGTCCAGGTCGAGCTGAATCGCTCCGTCGGTAAAGCGGGCAAGATCGCTCGCCACCTTCTCGTCGTCGGCAGAGCCATGGCTCCACTGCATGAGGCTGCGCTTCATCTGGTTGGCCGTTTGGCGCACCAATTCGTCGCGCTCCGCACCAGGCTCCATCGTCTTGAGCTGCTCAAAGACCTCAAACATCATCTTGCCATAATGGCGAACGGGGATGCGGGCCATAGGATAGGCCATCGGTTCAGGCTTCGTGGTAATCTTCTTGGCTCCACTGACGTCATGAGGCCAGTCGATGTCGAGTTTGAAACCGGAAATGATCGCAAGGTGATCCCACAATTTTTGCTCATAATCGACGCTATCGTGACCCTGCGGGGTCATACGGGCCATCACCTCGATGATGGATTCGGCACACCGCTGGCGTTCCTCCTTGTCGGGCAAGGCAACGGCATAATCAACCATCTTCTGTATCTCGCGCCCATACTCGGGCATGACCAGTTTCTCTCTCTGCGTATTGTAGTCTAATCCTTGTATATTCATCTTACTGTGTTTGGTGATTACGATTCTATCTGTCGTGTGGCAGCATGGGATCAGAGCAACTTCTTGGGTTGCTTGGCCACATACTCCTTGAGGTAGAAGGGAGCAAAGTAGGCCACGTCCTCATACTGCTCCATGGCGATCCGCTTCTCCGCCAGCGGCATCATATACTTGGCAAGCGGCTCTATGCCTTTGATGAAATGGGCATTGGAGTGGTGAATGACCTCCATGCACTTCTCCGCACCATTGCCAAAGAAATAGACGGGACCTCTGTCAAGATACTCACGATAGGTCTCCTCATCGACCACGTCGGCCTGAACGGGACGCACCGTACGCAAAGCGCGGTCGAACACCTGGGCATAGACTTCCATCCGGCGTGCATCAATCATCGGGACAAGCAGCGCATTCTCTTCCATCTCGTCGTGACGGAGGAGTACGGGCACACAGAGCAACTCCAGCGTAGGCACGCTGACAAGATGAAGCCCCTGGCCATAGCATATGCCTTTCGCCATCGACACCCCGATGCGAAGCCCCGTGTAGGATCCAGGGCCGCTGCTGATGGCCACGGCATCGACAGGAATGGCGTGGCTGTCGGCAAAGGAAAGAGCCTCATCGACATCGCTTCCGAGACTTTCGGCATGATTAGGGCCGTTGTGATTCTCCTTGTTGAAAATCACTCCGCCGTTCTCGCTGACGGCGACAGAGCACACGTTCGTGCTGGTATCTATGTGCAAAATACACGACATGATAAAAAAATTGTATATTAAATAACGTGCAAATTTAGTGCTTTTTCCCCGTTTTTTCGTACTTTTGCAAAAATTTAACTCGATAAAGCCCATGATACTCTCAATGACCGGCTACGGCAAGGCTGTCGCAACCTATAAAGACAAGAAAATCAACGTTGAGGTGAAGTCGCTCAATAGCAAGTCGCTTGACCTCTCAACCCGCATCGCCCCCATCTACCGGGAGAAGGAGATGGAGATAAGACGAATGCTGTCGAAATCGCTGGAGCGTGGCAAAGTGGACTTCGCCATCTGGATAGAAAAGGAGACGAGCGTCGATCCCACGCCCATCAACGCCAAACTGGTGGAGAACTACTACCACCAAATCAAGGATATCGCTGCCCAGACAGGCATTCCCGAGCCACAGGACTGGTTCTACACGCTCCTCCGGATGCCCGATGTGGAGACGCGTATCGACACGGTCGTGCTGACCGACGAGGAATGGGAGATTGCCAGAAAGACTATCGAGGAGGCCGTGCAAGCGCTGACCGACTTCCGCAAGCAGGAAGGTGAGGCGCTGGAACGGAAGTTCAACGAAAAGGTGGACAACATCGAAGCACTGCTCCACAGCATAGAGCCTTACGAGCAGCAGCGCGTACCGAAGATCAAGGAGAAGATTCTGGAGGGCCTGAAGCAGATTCCCGAGGTGGAATATGACAAGAACCGACTGGAGCAGGAACTGATCTACTACATAGAGAAACTCGACATCAGCGAGGAGAAGCAGCGTCTGACCAACCACCTGAAATATTTCCGCGAGACCATGCGGGAGACAGGACACGGTGTGGGCAAGAAGCTCGGCTTCATCGCCCAGGAGATGGGGCGCGAGATCAACACGACAGGTTCCAAGAGCAACCAGGCGGAGATGCAGAACATCGTCGTCCGCATGAAGGACGAGCTGGAGCAGATCAAGGAACAAGTTCTCAACGCATTGTAATCATGGAAAAAGGAAAACTGATCATCTTCAGCGCCCCGAGTGGCAGCGGCAAGAGCACCATTGTGTCGTGGCTCATGGAGAAACACCCCGAACTACGACTGGCTTTCTCCATCAGTTGCACCAGTCGCCAGCCGCGTGGCACAGAGCGCGACGGCGTGGAGTATTTCTTCCTCACACCCGAGGCTTTCCGGGCCAAGATAGAACGTGACGAGTTTTTGGAATACGAGGAGGTCTATGAGGACCGCTTCTATGGCACACTCAAAGCACAGGTGGAAGCACAGGCGGAGCGCGGCGAGAACGTCGTCTTCGACGTTGACGTGAAGGGCGGCTGTAACATCAAGCGCCATTATGGCCAACGAGCCCTCAGCATCTTCATCCAGCCTCCCTCGGTAGAAGTGCTGCGGGAGCGACTCGTCGGACGTGCCACCGACACACCGGAGGCCATCGAACAACGCATAGCCAAGGCGGAGTATGAACTGACTTTCGCCCCGCAGTTTGACCATTGTGTCGTCAACGACGACCTGGCAACTGCCGAGCAAGAAGTGTACAACCTCATTCGCCGTTTCCTCGACGAGTAAATTTAGGATATGGACACCCAAGACGCTCTGTCCGCGAAGGGCCGCCGGATAGGATTGTTTGGCGGCACGTTCAACCCTCCGCACAATGGTCACATCGCCCTCGCCGAAGCGTTTCTTGCCCAGGCCAGGGTCGATGAGGTGTGGATGATGGTCAGCCCGCAGAATCCCTTCAAGGCCAACCAGCAGCTTCTTGACGATACGAAGCGGCTGGAAATGGTACGCCTGGCCGTAGCAGGGAGACCCCACCTTGTGGCCTCTGACTATGAGTTTTCGCTCCCCCGCCCTTCCTTTACCTACCAGACGCTCTGCCGTCTGAAGGAGGACTTTCCCACGACGGAGTTTTCCTTACTCATTGGTGGCGACAACTGGGCGAGCTTTGACCGCTGGTATCGCAACGAGGAGGTACTTCACATGGCTTCCCTCTACGTCTATCCGCGCGAAGGACAACCCATTGACACTCATCTGCCCCGGGGCGTGCACCAGCTCGATGCACCACTGGTCAACATCAGCAGCACGTCGGTCCGCGAACGGGTAGCCAATGGGGAGGAAATCGCCACGCTTGTGCCCAAGGCCGTTGCTGACTATATTGTCTGCCAGCGACTCTACCAAAGCGAAGCAAAAGGCGGTTAAAGTGGGTTAAAAAACACATCGCCCATACAAGAAAAGGAGAAATCCCGAGTTAATAACGGATGAAGGAATAACAAACAAAATCAAACATGAACAGAAAATTTTCAGCCGCCATGCTGCTTGGAGCAGCCACGCTGGCACTTGGCTCTTGCTGCACGTCCCGTGTTTCCAATGACATAAAGAAGGATACTGCTATCCATGGCGTGGAAGCAGACATGGACGCAGCCTACTTAACTCTCTCCGACGCACAACGTGACATTGTGACTCGCAACAACGACTTTGGCCTCCGCCTCTTCAAGAATGTGTCGGGCATGGACTCCCGCGTGGTCTCACCGCTGAGCGTCACCTACCTGATGGGGATGCTGGCCAACGGCGCAGATGGACAAACACGACAGGAGATTCTCACCACACAGGGCTGGGACAAAGGTGCAGAAGGACAGAATGCGCTGGAGGAGGCCAACGAACTGGCGTGTATGATGCTACAGAGTCTCTCGCGACAGGACAAAGCCATCACCGTCGATGTGGCCAACTTCGTGGCCGTGAACAATCAGGTGAAACTCAAGGAGGGATTTCAGCGCACCGTGACCGATTACTACAAGGCTGGCGTGGAAGCCCTCGACTTCGCGTCACCTAAAGCCCTCAAGCGCATCAACGGGTGGTGCTCTGACCGCACCCATGGCATGATCCCGAGCATCATTGACCAAACCAACCCGCAGGACGTTTCATACCTGATGAACGCCATCTACTTCAACGGTTCCTGGACGGACAAGTTTGACAAACGGGAGACGAAGGTAGAGCCCTTCCGTGGCTACACACGCGACATCAAGCGTGTAAACATGATGCACCGCAACGACAAGTATTTCTTCGCTAACAGCCAAGATTTTGATGCCGTACAGATACCCTATGGCGACCGTTCATTCCAAATGATGGTCCTCTTGCCCCACGAAGGCAAATCTATCGTCGATATGATGAGCACGCTAACCTCTGCCAAGCTCGACCAGGTGCGTCAATCCATGGACGAATGTCTGGTCGATCTGAAACTCCCCCGATTCACCACCGAGGTGGAGCAGCCACTCAACGAGGTCATCAGCACGCTGGGCGCACCGTCCATCTTCACCGCAAGAGCCAACTTCAGCCATTTGGCCAACGGCAATTTCTTCGTCTCGAAAATGCTTCAAAAGGCCAAGATAGAGGTCAGCGAAGAGGGAACAAAAGCCGCTGCGGTCACAGCTGCCATCATGACGATGTCCGCCCTCGCCCCCGACGAGCCGCGTCGTGTCGATTTCCATGCCGACCATCCCTTCGTCTATGTCATCTCGGAGGCACAGACGGGAGCAATCTTGTTCGTCGGACAATATACGGGCGAGTAACAACCTTGAACGCATCGCAACAAAAAGAAAAGGGGGAACGGCTTCAAGCAGAGGTCGCTTCCCCTTCTTTTGTTGTCAGACGAAAAGGAGCAGAACAGAGGCTACCCTACTAAACTCAAAAAAAACAGGGAGCATAAAAACAAAACAACATGAAGACGATGAAACAATATGCCAGCTACCGGCAACTATGGCAGGCGCTACTCCCCTACTACGACGAGCGGGAGGCTCAGGCCGTAGTCCGCATGATGCTGGAAGAACGCTTTGGGCTGACGCTGACCGACATCGTCTGTGGCGGAGTGGCACGTCTCGACGCATCGCAGCAAGCGGAGCTGCAAGGGATGATGGCTAAGTTGGAACAGGGCGAACCGATACAGTATGTCATGGGCTATGCGCCGTTCTGTGGTCGCCATTTCCACGTAGAGCCTGGAGTACTCATTCCTCGTCCAGAGACACAACAGCTGGTGGAATGGGCCGTGGAGGAAATGGGCAAGAACGCAGCGAGAAGCGTTCTTGACATCGGAACAGGATCGGGGTGTATCGCCATCAGTATAGCCTTGGAAGCCCCCCTGTCAGAGGTGAGTGCATGGGATATCAGTACCGACGCACTCCGAATCGCCCGTGACAATGCGGCTTCGCTCCATACGCCAGTTGAATTTAGACAACAGGACGCACTCCATGCGCCAATGGAAGACAGGGAGAAATGGGACCTTATCATCTCCAACCCACCCTACGTCATGGAGAAAGAACGCAAAGAGATGGCCGACAACGTCCTAAGGCACGAACCGTCGCTGGCCCTCTTTGTGCCCAACGACGACCCATTGCGTTTCTATCGCGCCATCGCACGCTACGGGAAGCACGCTCTGCGACCAGGCGGAACGTTGCTCTTTGAGATCAATCCCCTCCTCGCCGAGGATATGCTGCGGCTGTTGGAGGATGAGTCATATCAACATGTTCAACTTATAGCCGACGCTTTTGGCAAGAGTCGATTTACGAAAGCCACCATTTAGCATGATAAGAAAGAAAGGAGAGCCTATGACCGAGGCTGGCGCACTGCGCCGTTTGGAAACACTTTGCGCCCGCTCTGAACACTCAGAGGGCGAACTGCTGGACAAAATGCGCAGATGGGGATTGTCCGACGAGGAGCAGGCCCGCATCATGGAGAAGCTCGTCAAGACGCGCTTCGTCGATGACGAACGCTTCACAGAGGCATTCATCCATGACAAAATCGTCTTCAACGGATGGGGACAGCGCAAGATAGAACAAGGGCTATGGGCGAAACATGTGGACGAGGCGGTCTATACACCCTTGCTCGACGCGGTGGACGAATCGCTCTACCTGGAGGCTTTGCGCCCACTGGTGCGGCAAAAGTATCGCAGCGTAAAGGCGGAGACGGAATACGAACGGGCGATGAAGGTGATAAAATATGCCATCGGGCGTGGTTTCGACTTCGACCAAGCACGACAATGCCTCGACGAACTGGCAGAAGAGACGGACGACAAAGAACGGTCTGAGGAAGATTATTAACCACAACTCAGTTTTGACCCTATCATGACAAAGCCTCAACCCATAAATTCCGATGCACCGCGCTTCAGTTTTTTCAGACGCTTGCTGGACCTCTTCGCGCCCCGCCTCTGTTGTATCTGCGGTCAAAGACTCACTCCCACGGAGGAGGAAATATGCATCAGTTGCAACCTGGGGCTACCAAGGACGGGGTATGCAGCCTCGCCACTGGACAACTTGCTTTCGCGTCGCTTCTGGGGGCGCATCCCCGTAGAACGGTGTGCGTCGCTTTATTTCTATAAAGTACATTCACATACTAAACGTCCAGTGCTCCGCCTGAAATATATGGACCACCCCGAGACCGCCATTTTCTTTGGAAAGATGATGGGAAGAGAATTTGGCGAAGAAGGATTCTTCGAGGGAATGGACATGATGATCCCCATCCCGCTGGCCAAGAACCGTATGCGAGAGCGCGGCTACAACCAAAGTGAGATGATCGCGCGCGGGATAGCGGAGGTGACAGGGCTGCGGGTGGAGACGGAGGTGGCCGTGCGCAGCACATTCAAGGGTAGCCAGACACGACTGGGTCGTATGGAGCGCTTTGACAACGTGGAAGGACTATTCAGCGTCAGGCATCCTGAGCGGATTGCGGGCTGCCACCTTCTCATCATCGACGATGTGATAACGACAGGGGCTACTACGTCCACGCTGGCACGGGAACTACTCAAGGCGGGGGCAAAGACCATCAGCATAGCCTCCGTGGCCTGCACGAGACATTTTTGATTTTCTTGCCGCTCGCCTTGGCTGTTTTATAAAAATAGCGTAATTTTGTCCTCTCAATCGCAGCCCGCTACCCAAAGGGTTGTGACCTAATCATCATGTCGAACAATCAACACCAATATCCGATAAACAGAAAACTATGAAGAGAATGAAAAAAAGAGAGGCTGCACTACTGGTGTCGCTGTTTTGCTGCATCAGCATGGCGGCACAGTTGCCGGTACTGATCCAGCAGAAGTGGAACGATGCCACAACTGCCGAGACGCTGAAGCGTGACTTCAAGCTATGGCGACAGAAAGGAGTGACGGGAGTCTGCTTTGATGCGGGAACAGACTGCGATCGCATTGCCCTTGCGGCACGCCTGGCCCACGAGGCAGGACTGGAATATCACGCCTGGGTATCGACGATGGCGCAGAAAGGACTGCCTAGGGAGTGGTACACGGTGAGCAGAATGGGACTCAACGCAAGCGAGCATCCTGCCTATGGGGGTGAAAATACCATGCTCGACCCTCGAACCGCGAAGTACACAAATATTTAGTACGCACCTTGGGACAGATAGCTTCCATCAAGGACGTGGATGGGGTGCAGCTGGGCTACGCACACTATGCAGACGTGGTACTTCCACAGGGGCTTTCCACCTATTATGGGCTGACCATGAACGGCGAGTTTGCCCCAGCCGACTATTGCTATTGTGCCGACTGTACACGCATCTTTCAGGATGCAACGGGAATAGACATCAACTCCGTGGCTGACCCATCAAAGATAGCGGCATGGGCACAGTTTCGCTGCGACGCCTTGACAGACCTTGTCAACGAACTCTGCACCGTCGTCCACGCACAAGGCAAGAAGGTCGGAGCCGATGTCTATCCAGGACCTATGGGCGAAGCCAGGAAGATGGTACGCCAAGAGTGGGAGAAATGGAATGTGGACGCTGTGTATCCATTAAACTATAATGACTTCTACGCCGAGCTGCCGTCATGGATCGGACTTGCCACCCGCGAAGAGGCACGAGTCATGCAGGGAAAGGACGTAGCCGTATATAGCGGTTTGATGATCTGTGGCGATTGGGAACGCAAGACCTCAGAGACGGACTTGGACCATGCAGGACTGGTGCCGTCGCAGATGCGCGACGCCATCGTGGGCAGTATCACAAATGGTGCCTCGGGCATAAGGCTCTATGCACCCGCAGGAATGACGGAGACACACTGGAACGCCTTTGCACAAGCCATGCAAGAGGCACGCAACGCGATCAGCGACAAGCCACTCTCGCGCACTGAGGCAGAGAAGGCCAAGGCTGAGGTGTGCCAGGACTTCCTCGCTTCCATCGGGCCAGAGACGAAGAAGATCTTGAAAGAGCATGCCGTACACGTGGGTGACAGGACTATGCGCTTGCATTGGAGTACCTTTGGCGAGGCTCCTTCGGACGGACGGGCATTGTGGATCTCACTTCATGGAGGAGGAGGCGTAGAGTATAGAGAAGACAACATCCAGCAATGGACGAATCAGTGGCGTCTGTACCAACCCAAGGAGGGCATCTATCTGTGTCCGCTGTCGCCCGTCGATGCATGGAACATGTGGTGTCAGGCCGACGCTGATGAGTTTTACCACAAGATAGTACTCATGGCAGTAGCGCAACTGGGCGTAAACCCAGACAAGGTGTACATCCTTGGCTACTCCGCTGGAGGCGATGGCGTATGGCGCATGGGACCACGAATGGCCGACAACTGGGCCGCTGCATCGATGATGGCAGGCCATCCTGGCGACGTACGACTGGAGAACCTGCGCAACACGCCGTTTATGGTATGGTGCGGAGCGAAGGATGCAGCCTATCAGCGCAACACGCTCGACGAGGCGAGACTGCTAGAACTGGACTCTTTGCAGCGCGAAGACCCAGAGGGATATATCCACGGTGGACAGATAGTGCCAGGCATGGGGCACTGGATGATGCGTGCGGACACGGCAGCCATCTCATGGATGGAGCAATACCAGCGCAATCCATATCCGAAGAAGATCGTTTGGCAGCAAGAGGAAGTGCTCCGTCCCTCATTCTATTGGGTCAGCGCACCGCAAAAGGAGCTTGCCCGCTACAAGCAGGTACGGCTGCATGTGGAGGGAAACACGATTGTTCTTGACCGTTGTGACTACTCCTGCGTCACGTTGTGGCTCAATGATGAGCTGGTGGATCTCGACAAGAATGTCAAGGTGGTATGCAAGGGACGTACGCTCTTCAACGGAAAGCTGCCTCGTACACGCCAGAACTTGCTGCGATCGATCACCGACAGAGAAGACACAAGCTATGCCTTCCCAGCCTGCGTGACGGTAAAAACAAACTAAAAAGGAAGCGCCACCAAGCTCCTCACTACCCTACTGTCATGGAGGGGAATATCTGAAACAACGTCGGCTGTGTATGGATTTTACCAATACACAGCCGACGTTGCTTGTTGTTTCTGGGTACAGGAGACGCTGTCAGCTTTCTCGCAGCAGACAAGCGGCTTCGCTTTCATGTAGGCAATCACTCTTCTGTGCCACCATACTGCTGCTCCATATTGTCCATCGAACCCTCATGCGTTTGTGTGCGCTTCTGCTTCATATTGCCAAAATTCCAAGTCACCGTCAGACGTACGGTACGCCCTCCATGCCAGCGCTCCTGGCTCCGAACAAATGCCTCGGAGGCTGTATAGGTTCTCCATTTGCGCGAATTGAGCAGGTCACGACAGTTGAGCGACACCACCAGACTGCGGTTGAGAAAACTCTTACGAAGTCCAAGGTCTATCGATCCGCTACTGCGACGGTAGCCCTGTGGGATGGTCTGCCGGCTGCGGTAGTTGCCCGTGGCCTGGAGAGAGAAGCCGTATGGCAACATGAGGGAGGCCTGGGTGCGCACATTCCAAGTGAAATTATCATTGCCTGGATCGTCTATCGTCTGACCGTCGATAAAATATTGATAACCATGGAGCTTGAAATAATAGAAATTGGCAGACGTACTGAGGTCGAGGATGCGGAAGAACTTATCCTTCAACGTCACTTCCAAACCTGTCGAAAGGCTCTTGGCCACATTGAAATGGGTCTGATACATCATGCCATCCGTGGCACTCTTGTAGGTGATGTGCTCTATCACGTCGTTCGTTGGACGATAGTAGGCACTCAACAGCAGCGAATGTTCCGTCCACGTTTGAAGATAATTGAGAGAGAAGGAATGGGAATACTCTGGGGTCAGTTCGGGATTTCCGAACGAGACCATCGTAGCGTCGCTTGTATTGCGGAAAGGATTGAGCTGGCCTCCCCATGGACGGCGCAGCCTGCGTGTATAGTTGACTTGCAACTGCTGGCTCTCCGAAAGTTGATAGCTAAGGAAGAGAGAGGGGAAAAGCTGGAAGAAGTCTTTTTTGTAAGGTGCGTCTCGTAAAGACGGATCACGCTCCTGCTCCCAGGACCTGCTCTCTGTCCTCACACGCCAGTATTCCCCGCGCAATCCTCCCATCACACCCCATTTTCCCCACTGTGTCGTGGCCGTGGCGTAGAGGGCATGGATGTCGTTGCGGTAAGAAAAATAATTGTAGCTGGATAGGTCCTCCACAAGGTCCTTGCCTGACCAAGAGTTGGCATCCACATAGCTGCGCTGAGGATTTGCCTGTCTAGAGAACTTACCTTGATAGCCCGTTTGGAGCGTGAAATGCTCGGTGATGGGATTTTCATAATCGAGCTTCAGCTCCCAAGTCTTATCATTTACGCGCATGGGGCGCAACTGATAGCTCTCTGTATGCTCGCGATCATCGACCGTACCATCAGGATGGTAAAACGTGGTGGAATCTTGATAGACGTTGTCCTCATCCATCTTCCAATTGTCATAGCTCGCCGAGAAGTCGATAAAATGTCTTTCGGTGAAGTTGTGCCGCCAACCCAATTCTCCATGCAGCATGCTCATACTAGCGTCCGTCACCGTCTGGCGCATCATCAACCGACTATCGTAGGATGCACCAACGACACCATAGTGATAAGGTGTCGGCACATAGCGGTTGTGTCCACCCCTCATCAGCATTCCGTTGAAAGAAATATCATCTTTCTTCGACGCATGGAGCGTGAGTCCTGCACGGGAGAAGAGGTTGTTGCCATGGCCTCGACTCTCATTATCATAGTTCTGATAACTATTGTCGGCCAAAAATGTCTGGCGACTACATCCCCCACCCCGCATCTGGCGATGACGATACCCGATGTTGATATACGCATCGAGCAACGACGAGTTGTAATTGATATTGTAAGAGGTGTTGACGCCGCCACGGGAGTTGGCACCAACCTGCGCCGAACCATAGTAGCCCGCACGACGTTCTTTCTTGAGCACGATATTGATGATACCAGCCGAACCTTCGGCCGAGAACTTAGCCGAAGGATTGTCTATCACCTCGATACGCTCAATGCTCTCAGCAGGCATCTGCTGGAGTATTTCGCCACGATTATCTGAGGTAAGGCCCGATGACTTGCCATTGATCCATACCTCCACACTGGTATTGCCCCGCAACGAGACATTGCCCTCATTGTCCACTTCCACCGACGGGATGTTCTCCAGAACCTCCGAGGCCGTTGCACCCGCATTGCTGATTTGCTGATCGACATTGAAGGACTTGCGGTCCACCTCCAACTTCATCTCCGACCGCTGACCAAGCACCGTCACCTCGTCGAGGGCCTGTGCATCCTCTGCCATGTAGATGGCTGGATAGTTATGGTTGGCATTCGACTTGGAAACAGAGAAGGCACGCACCACGTCCTTGTAGCCCGTGAAGCTCGTCGTGAGCGTGTATTGTCCGTCGGGGAGACCCGTAATAAGGAAACTGCCCTCGGTGTCGCTGATAGCCCCCTTGAAGATCTTGGTGTCTCCCTGCTTTCTTATAGCAACATTGATAAACTCCAAAGGAGTATTGGACTTTTTGTCCAGAATGCGTCCTCGTATCTGTCCCTGTGCCCACGCAACATGCACGCAGACCAAAAACAGCAACAAGGAGAAATAAATACGTTTCTTCATGCTTCTTTAGACTGACAGCGCACCTAATAGTTTAAATAGAAAAACATCAGACACGCAGCGTACGCATAGAATTGAGCACACAGAGCACCATCACGCCCACGTCGGCAAAGACAGCCATACCCATCGTAGCAACACCTACAGAGGCAAGGAAAAGGACGAGCGCCTTGACGACAATGGCAAAGACCACATTTTGACGCGCATTGGCGATCGTTCTACGCGCAATACGAATGGCCTCGGCTATCTTAGAGGGCTTATCGTCCATCAGCACGACGTCGGCAGCGTCAATAGCAGCATCGGAGCCCATGGCACCCATGGCAATTCCTACATCTGCGCGTGCCAACACTGGGGCATCGTTGATACCATCGCCGACAAAAGCGAGGGTGCCTTTTTCCTGTGACTGCTGGATCAATCGCTCCACACGATCCACCTTGTCAGCAGGAAGCAACTCTGCGGCATAACTATCTATACCTACCTGCTGCGCCACCTGTCTGGCGACTGCCTCTTTGTCTCCTGTCAGCATCACCGTCTGCTTTACGCCAAGCTGGCGCAAAGCACGAAGGGCTTCGGAAGCATCGGCCTTGACCTGATCCGAGATGACGACATGGCCAGCATAGCGACCATCAATAGCTACATGTACGACTGTCCCGGCATGGCCCTCACATCGTTTGCAGGGGTGCAAAGTCGCTCCCTCTGCCTCCATCATACACTCATTGCCCACGGCTACCCTGTGGCCATTGACATCGGCGACAATGCCCTTGCCCACTACCTCGTGGACATGGTTTGTCGTACAACCATCGCCCACGTGCTGATATGCGCCTTGAAGGGCAACGGCTATGGGATGATGGGAAAAATGTTCCACATGGGCAGCGAGGTGGAGCAACTCTTTCTCACTCAACTCGTCAGGATGGATGGCCTCAACAGCAAAAGTCCCTTGGGTCAATGTGCCTGTCTTGTCGAGGACCACAGTGTCAATATGAGCCAAAGCATCCATATAATTGCCACCCTTGATGAGGATGCCCTTGCGACTTGCGCCACCAATGCCACCGAAGAACGACAACGGAACGGAGACGACCAGGGCACAAGGACAACTCACGACGAGGAAGGTCAACGCACGATAGAGCCAGGTGGAAAACGCATCGGTGTAGCTCGGATAGAAACACGGGGGAACAAAGGCGAGCACAAGGGCCGCTATGACAACGAAGGGTGTATAGACGCGGGCAAAACGACGAATAAACGACTCACTCTTCGACTTGTTCGCCGTGGAGTTTTCCACGAGAGCGATAATCTTGGAGGCTGTCGACTCGCCATAGGACTTGCCCACCCGCACACGAAGAACACCAGAGAGGTTGACACAACCAGAGATGACGTCATCGCCAGGGGCCACATCGCGTGGAAGGCTCTCACCTGTCAGCGCAACGGTATTGAGACTGGATGTACCATCGAGTACCCTTCCATCGACCGGGACTTTCTCGCCAGGACGCACGACGATCGTCTCACCGACCCGAAGCACGTCTGGGTGTACCTCGACCACATCGCCACCACGCTCCACAAAGGCTACGTCGGGACGTATGTCCATCATTTTGGAAATAGATTTGCGACTCCGGTGTTCGGCATAATGTTCGAAGAGTTCTCCTACCTGAAAGAAAAGCATCACAAAGACGGCTTCAGGCAATTGGGGCTCGCCCCCTGGGAGAAAACCGATGAACAAGGCGCCAATCGTGGCGAGACTCATGAGGAAGCATTCGTCAAAGGGATCGCCGTCCATAATGCCTTCGACAGCCTCCCATAGCACGTCGTAACCTATCAAGAGGTAGGGCACCAAGATAAACCAAGAGCACCTGCCATAGCGGCAAACTGTAGTGTTGCTCAATCAGCCAGGCTCCAACAAGGAGCAAGACGGTCAGAAGGATTCTCAATAATTTCATATTCTATATCGTTTTTTCGTTTGTCATGCACGTCCGCATCGTCAAACTCGGCAGAACGGAATGCTGTTTCGCTGGTGTCGGGTTTCCAGTAGTCTTGCAAGAGATGTGCGAGAGCAATAAGAGCGTGCGCTCTAATTGACAAATGCGGCGTATCTGATTTAAAAGACCATGCAAAGGTAAGGGGAATACTGTGCAACTGGGTTGCAAAGTGATGTATGGCATGAAAATCTCATATTATTTTCGTAACTTTGCAAGCATGATAACTCCAAACGACGCGACGTGGCGCTTTATCCGCAACCACCGCACGGACGACGTGCACCAACTGGCCTTGATGGGAGTAAAGGAGAGTGAGGTCGATCTGCCATTGGCCCTGCAGCAGATACAGGGTTGGCAGACGGCACGCACAAAACTCCCCTCATGGGCTGCCAAGGAGGAGATCGTCTATCCACCACACCTCAACATGGAACAATGTTCCAGCGAGACTACGGCTGAATATAAGCGAGACCTGGTCAAACGGTTGTGTATGGTGCGAAAGGCGATGGCCGACCTCACAGGAGGCATGGGTATCGACTTTTCGACACTTGCGCAGGACTTCGACAAGGCGGTCTATGTGGAACGCAACCCGACGCTCTGTGCGCTGATGGCACACAATGGTCCCGTGCTGGGCCTGGACCATGTGGAGATACGCAATGAGGATTGCGCAGACGTGCTGGCTATGCTGCCGCAACAAGACTTGATATTCATGGACCCTGCACGCCGCGACCATCATGGCGGAAGAGTGTTTCAACTCCAAGACTGCCAGCCAGACGTGCTTTCACTGCGCGAGAAGCTGTTGGAGAAAGCCCGGGTCATACTGCTGAAATTATCACCAATGCTCGACTGGCATGCAGCTGTACACCAATTGGACTGCGTACGGGAAGTGCATATTGTCGCAACAGGCAACGAATGCAAAGAACTGCTACTGGTCTGCTCGTCCGAACAGATAGGCGATGGAAACGTCTGCTGCGTGAACAACGGGCAACGGTTTTGTTTTCCTATGAAAACGACTCCCAACACTGGTCTAAAGACAAGTCAAGAAATCCACATGGAGGACTTTCTCTATGAGCCCAATGCGGCCGTAATGAAGGGAGGATGCTTCGGCATGCTCTGCGAGAAGTATAAGGTTGTCGCACTGGGACACGACTCCCATCTCTTCACCTCGCCTATAATGATGGATGACTTTCCTGGTCGTAGATTCCGAATCAAAGCCGTCTCCTCATTCAACAAAAAGGAACTGAACCGAAATCTTGGCAACATCAAACAGGCAAACATAGCCGTCCGGCACTTTCCCCTATCGGCCAACGAACTGAGGAAGCGACTCAAACTGCGCGACGGAGGAGATACCTACCTCTTTGCGACAACGTTTCAGCCGTCAAGTACAAGTCGTCAGGAACGTATATTAATGATAACGGAGAAGGCGTAACGCCCTCTCCGCTTTTTGTTTTTGAATTAGTCTGTCACGCCCAGTTCTCTCAGTGCACGACGAACAATATCATTTTCCTCATTCCACACACGGAAGTACTCATTCATCGTCCACAAATCGCGTGCGACAAGAGCCTTCAGTTGTAATCGAAGATAAGGAATCGTACGTTGTTGCTCCTCGTCGTCCTTCGGCGCGATATTCTCCTTGTTTCCTTGGGCAAAAATAGTATCCAAAAGGGCTTGCGGAACCTCGTAACGAGCGGCAAAATCCTCAAAAGTCTTCCACTGTTTGCGTAGTTGCTTGCGGTTGGCGTCAACATATTTGAGGTAGTTGTTGATGACGATGCTCTTTGCTGCCAACTGTCTGTGAAGGCGCGTATACTTCAATGTATCAAGTGGTACAAACACGTCGGGCATGATGCCGCCTCCACCATAGACCGCACGGTGCTCCTTGAGCGTGTAGTAGCGCAAGGAGTCGGCAAAGTGGATGGAGTCGGGATTGGTCAATTCGCCATGCTTCAGACGATATTCGATGTCCATTTCGTAATCTTTCTTGTCGCCCTTCTTATATGGCTTCTGTATGCAGCGGCCGCTGGGGGTGTAATAATGAGCGATGGTAAGCCGGATCATTGAGCCATCAGGGAGACCGAAAGGTCGTTGCACCAGTCCTTTGCCGAACGATCGACGGCCAACTATCGTGCCACGGTCGTGGTCCTGAATAGCGCCAGAGACAATCTCGGCGGCGGAGGCTGTAAACTCATTGACCAAGACCACTACACGGCCCTGCTGCAAGCGCCCATTGCCAAAAGCCTTGAACTCGCGACGTGGGGCATGGAGACCCTCCGTATAGACGATCATATCTCCATCGGACAGAAACTCGTTTGCTATGCGGGCCGCAGCCTCCAGATAACCTCCACCATTATCCTGCAGGTCGAGTATCAAGTCGGTCATGCCGAGCTTTTTGAGCGAATCTATAGCACACATCATCTCCTCATGTGTCTTCTCGCCAAAGTTTTCGAGCCGGACGAACCCGATACCAGGACGTATCATATAGGCCGCATCAACCGAGAGGACGGGTATCTTCGCACGCTTGACTATAAAAGAGAGTGGCTTGTCGACACCCCTTCTGATAACCGTCAGCGTCACCTTCGTGCCACGTTTGCCTCGAAGTCGGCGCACGATGTCGCTCCGATCCATCTTCACACCTGCTATTGCGGTGTCATTGACGGCAATAATACGGTCGCCAGCGAGGATGCCCACTTTCTCAGAAGGGCCTCCCGTGGTGGGCTGCATGACCACCAATGTGTCGTCAACGATATTGAACTGCACACCAATACCCTCGAAATCGCCTTGCAATGGTTCGTTGAGCGATTTCGTCTCCTTGGCATTGGTGTAACTGGAATGGGGATCCAACTTCTCCAACATGCCACGGATAGCATCCTCCACGAGTTTGCTCTCATCGACAGAATCGACATAATAGTTGTTGATAGCGACCTCAGCCATCTGTAACTTACGCAAAGCCGACTCAGGACCGAAATCGATTTGCAGCTGGGCACACGCCGAAAGGAAGGGGAAAAGCCCAAGAAACAAGAGCCATGCCAGTCGGCTCGTCCTGTATGGAAAGTGCTTTTTCATCATCTCTGTTTGTTTCTGTTTACAAAAAATATGGTATGCACGACGGTCACGCCTCTTCCGCATCAGGAAGATCCTCCTCTATCACCAAGTTGTTGATGATGAAGTTTTGTCTTTCCATCGTATTTTTGCCCATATAGTACTCCAGCAGTTTCTGAACCTGATCGTTCTTATGGAGCGTCACCTGCTCCAAACGCATATCAGGTCCTATGAAATGGGAGAACTCGTCGGGAGAGATCTCGCCAAGACCTTTGAAGCGAGTAATCTCTGGATCAGGGCCAAGATCACGGATAGCTTGCTGTCGCTCCTCGTCGCTATAGCAATAGATGGTCACGAAGTCTGATTTTTTCTCATTTTTTGTACGGCGTGCCTCTGCCTCTTTGACGACCTGCTTGTTCTTGATTTTCGTCTTGCGGTTGCGGACGCGAAACAATGGGGTCTGAAGCACATAGACATGCCCCTTCTTGATCAGTTCGGGGAAGAACTGAAGGAAAAAGGTGATGATGAGCAGACGGATATGCATACCATCAACATCGGCATCGGTAGCAACGATCACCTTGTTGTAGCGCAGCGCTTCCAGTCCATCCTCGATATCGAGAGCGGCTTGAAGGAGGTTGAACTCCTCATTCTCATAAACGACCTTCTTCGTCAATCCAAAAGAGTTGAGGGGTTTCCCGCGTAGCGAGAATACAGCCTGCGTATTGACATCACGACTCTTGGTGATGCTTCCGCTGGCCGAGTCGCCCTCGGTGATAAAGATGCAGCTATCTTCTTTACGATCGTTTTTCGCATCGCAGAAATGGATTCGGCAGTCACGAAGCTTCCTATTGTGGAGGTTGGCCTTCTTGGATCGCTCACGGGCCAACTTCGTCACACCCGCCATAGCCTTGCGCTCACGCTCGCTCTCCTTGATCTTTGTCTCCAGAATGTCCGCACAGTCCTCCTTGTGGATATGGAGGTAGTTGTCTACATTCTGTTTGATAAAGTCGCCGACATATTTATTGATGGTTTCCGCTCCGGGTGCCATGACGGTAGAACCGAGTTTGATCTTCGTCTGACTTTCGAAGACGGGCTCCTCCACATTGATAGCAATGGCTGCAACAAGACCATTACGGATGTCCGCATACTCATATTTGCCAAAATGCTCTTTGATCGTGCGAGCAATATGCTCCTTGAAAGCAGACTGGTGTGTGCCGCCCTGCGTGGTGTGCTGGCCGTTGACAAAGGAGTAGTACTCCTCACCGTACTGGTTGGTGTGAGTAAACGCGATCTCGATATCCTCTCCCTTCATGTGGACGATAGGATAAAGGGGCTCGCCTGTCATATTGTCTGAGAGCAAATCTTTCAGACCATGACGGCTGAGAATGCGCCGCCCATTGTGCATGATAACCAACCCCGTATTAAGGTAGGTGTAATTGCGGAGCATCGTTTCCACGATGTCGTCGTGGAAAGAGTAGTTTTTGAAGAGTGTGTCATCGGGCTGGAAGAAGATGAATGTGCCGTTTTCATCCTGCGTATCCTCGGTGCGGTCACTTTGTAGTTGTCCTTTCTCGAAAACCAGGGAGCGCACCTTGCCTTCACGGTAGCTTCTCACTTCGAAACGGCTGCTCAGCGCATTGACAGCCTTCACACCCACACCATTGAGTCCGACGCTCTTTTTGAACGCTTTGCTGTCATATTTACCGCCCGTATTGAGAACGGAAACGGCCTCGACGAGCTTGCCTTGAGGAATGCCACGGCCATAGTCGCGGACGGAGACGCGCAGGTGATCTTCCACGTCGATCTCTATTCTGTTGCCAGCATTCATCTTAAACTCGTCGATGGAATTGTCAACGACTTCCTTGAGGAGCACATAGATGCCGTCCTCGGGCAAGTTGCCATCGCCCAAACGCCCGATATACATACCAGGTCGGGTGCGGACGTGCTCCATGTCGGACAGGTGCCGAATGTTGTCGTCGGTATATTCTGCTGTCGGCTGCGCGCCAACGGGGATCTCTTCTGTTGCCATAGGCTTGATATAATTGGGATAATATGGAGGAGAAGGGGACGGGGCGTATCTCGGCCTATGCGTTAGATGTTCTTTTTGTAACAGCGGCGACGCTTGTGCTGCACGGTCTCCAGATACTGCCACTGACTCTGCACGCCCTCGTTGGTCTCCATCTCGACCTGACTTTCACCCCATTCGAAGCCGTACTCCTGATAGATGGGGATGAGATGGGCAAACATCAAGGCATTGGCTCCCTTGGGACGGTATTCGGGCAGGACACCGATCATCTCCAGGTCAACGATACGTGTCTTATGAAACTTCAGGGCTCGAAGCAGATGCCACCATCCGAAGGGGAATAGGCGACCACGGCGCGTCTTCTGCATTGCTCGGGAGAGGGACGGTAGCGTGATACCGACTCCCACCATCTTATGGTCTTCCGTGGACCAGTCTTCGACAATAGGAATCAAACGGAGGTCGGCAAAGGGCAGGTACATCTTGACATACATGTCAACCTGCTTGTCGCTCAACTCAGAGAAGCCATAGATGTCCTTGAAGGTTTCATTGATGAGATGGAAGATCTTACGTCCATAGCCCTCCTTGAGAATCTCGTGGCGGGTAAGGATGCGGACGTGGAGATTGAAGCGTTTCTCCACCAATCGAGCTACCTTGGTGTATTTCTCGGGTACGGTATCGGGCACGATGAGCTTAAACTCCACGTAGTCGTTATCCTTCTCCCAGCCTCCAAGCTGTTCCATGAGCTTGGGATAGTAGGGATAGTTATAGATGGTGGCCATCGTTCCGAGTTGATCAAAGCCGTCGGTAAGCATACCCTCGGGGTCGAAGTCTGTGAAGCCGAGGGGACCGACAACCTCCGTCATGCCTCTCTCACGACCAAACTGAGCGACCGCATCAAGCAGTGCACGTGCCACGTCAACATCGTCCACCATGTCTATCCACCCGAAACGCACGCTTTTGCGCTGCCAGCGGGTGTTAGCACGGCTGTTGATGATCGCTGCCACACGGCCCACAATACGCCCCTCGCGATAGGCCAGGAAATAATCGGCCTCGCAAAAGTCAAAAGCGGGATTCTTGTCCTTCGACAACGTGTTCATATCGTCGCTGAAAAGCGTGGGCACATCGTAGGGATTGCCCTCGTACAAATCGTGATGGAAGTCTATAAAATGGCGCAAATCGCTGCGGGTAGCCACTTTCTTGATGGTAATAGCTGACATCTCTGCTCTTATTTATTCTGTTTCAAATATGCAAATTTAGACATTTTATTGCGACATGCAAAATTTGAATTCCATTTTTCCATATATTTAACCTGGATTGTTCATGAGAATTCGTAACGATATGAAAACAAAGTAAAGAACGATGGAAAACGTATAAGATAAAATCCCCGTAACAGTAACTACCATCACGGGGATTTTTAAGCTATATATTATGCTTTCTGCTGCTCTGAAAGGGCAGAAAAGCAGTTATGCGTTAGTCAGCCAACTTAGCCTTGAGAAACTCGCGGTTCAAGCGGGCAATATTGGCGATAGACTCACTCTTCGGGCAGACAGCCTCGCAAGCACGGGTGTTGGTGCAGTTGCCGAAGCCCAGCTCGTCCATCTTGGCCACCATGTTCTTGGCACGCTTAGCAGCCTCTACACGGCCTTGGGGAAGCAGGGCGAGCTGGCTAACCTTCGAGCTGACAAAGAGCATAGCAGAACCGTTCTTACAAGCAGCGACACAAGCACCGCAACCGATGCACGTAGCGCAGTCCATAGCCTCGTCGGCAGCCTCCTTGGAGATCAAGATGGCATTGGCGTCCTGAGCCTGTCCGGTACGGATGGAGGTGTAGCCACCAGCCTGGATAATCTTGTCGAAGGCAGTACGGTCAACCATACAGTCCTTGATGACGGGGAAGCCTGCTGAACGCCACGGTTCCACGGTGATAACGTCGCCATCGTTGAAGCGGCGCATATAGAGCTGACAGGTCGTAGCTCCGCGCTCTGTCTTGCCGTGCGGCGTACCGTTGATGTAAAGAGAGCACATACCGCAGATACCCTCGCGGCAGTCGTGGTCGAACACGAAAGGCTCCTCACCAGCATCGATGAGTTCCTCGTTGAGGATGTCGAGCATCTCCAGGAACGAAGTGTCGTCGGGGATGTTCTTCATCTCGTGCGTATCGAAATGACCCTGATCCTGCGGGCCGTTCTGCTTCCAATACTTAATTGTGAATGATATATTTCTTGCCATTTTTGGTCTAATTCTTTATTAAGTCCACTAAATCAACTTATCTTCCAGAGATTAGTTCTTGTAATTTCTGGTCTGAACCTTGATAGCCTCATACTCGAGCTTCTCCTTGATCAGCTCAGGAGCGGTGGTCTCCCCCCTTGTACTCCCAGCAGCCTACATAGAAGAAGTTCTCGTCGTCGCGCTTAGCCTCACCCTCCGGTCTGATGCTCCTCACGGAAGTGGCCACCGCAGCTCTCCTCACGATGGAGTGCGTCGTAAGCCACGAGTTCACCCATGAGGATGAAGTCGCGAAGGTGGATAGCCTTGTCAAGCTCGACATTGACACCCTGCTTCGCTCCAGGAATAAAGAGGTTGGTATTGAACTCCTTGCGGAGGCTTGCGATGAGCTTCAAGCCCTCCTCAAGTCCAGCCTTTGTGCGACCCATACCAACATGCTCCCACATGATGTGGCCAAGCTCCTTGTGGATGGAATCGACAGAACGCTTACCCTTGATGTTCATCAGGCGATCGATCTCGGCGTTGACAGACTTCTCAGCCTCGTCAAACTCGGGAGCCGTCGTCGGCACCTTCGGCCAGAGAGCCTGGTCAGCAAGATAATTCTGGATGGTGTAAGGCAGGACAAAGTAGCCGTCGGCCAAGCCCTGCATGAGCGCGGAAGCACCCAGACGGTTGGCACCGTGGTCAGAGAAGTTGCACTCACCGATGGCAAAGAGGCCAGGGATAGTGGTCTGCAGCTCATAGTCGACCCAGATACCACCCATCGTGTAGTGGATAGCCGGGAAGATCATCATCGGATTATAGTACTTCACGCCATTGATCTCGCGTGCGACCTCACCTGGGTTGACATCGGTGATCTCCTCATACATATCAAAGAGGTTGCCGTAGCGCTGCAGGATGCGATCGATTCCGAGACGGTTGATAGACTCAGAGAAATCGAGGAAGACGGCAAGACCCGTATTGTTGACACCAAAGCCCTTGTCGCAGCGCTCCTTGGCGGCACGAGAGGCCACATCACGGGGAACGAGGTTACCGAAGGCGGGATAACGGCGCTCCAAGTAGTAGTCGCGATCCTCCTCAGGAATATCGCTACCCTTGATCTCACCCTTCTGCAACTTCTTGGCATCCTCAATGTTCTTCGGCACCCAAATACGACCGTCGTTACGCAACGACTCAGACATCAGGGTGAGCTTAGACTGCTTGTCGCCGTGGACAGGAATGCAGGTCGGGTGAATCTGCACATAGCAGGGGTTGGCAAAGTAAGCACCCTTGCGATAGCACTGTACGGCAGCGGTGCAGTTGCAACCCATGGCATTGGTGGAAAGGAAGTAGGTATTGCCATAGCCACCCGTAGCGATGACGACGGCATTGGCCGAGAAGCGCTCGAGTTTACCCGTAGTGAGATCCTTGGCAATGATACCGCGTGCGTGACCGTCAACGATGACGACGTCCTCCATCTCATAACGCGTGTAGAGCTTCACCTTGCCCTCATTGACCATACGGCTCAAAGAGCTGTACGCGCCAAGCAGGAGCTGCTGGCCAGTCTGACCCTTGGCATAGAAAGTACGGCTCACCTGAGCACCACCGAAGGAACGGTTGGCCAACATGCCACCATACTCACGTGCGAAAGGCACGCCCTGAGCCACACACTGGTCGATGATGTCGTTGCTCACCTCAGCCAAACGATAAACATTGGCCTCACGAGCACGGTAGTCACCACCCTTTACCGTATCGTAGAACAAACGATAGACAGAGTCGCCGTCGTTCTGATAGTTCTTTGCAGCGTTGATACCACCCTGTGCGGCGATAGAGTGAGCACGACGCGGAGAGTCCTGGATGCAGAAGTTGTACACATTAAAGCCCATCTCGCCGAGAGAGGCAGCGGCACTGGCACCAGCAAGTCCCGTTCCTACGACGATGACATCGAGCTTGAGCTTGTTCTTCGGGTTCACCAAGCGCTGGTGTGCCTTATAGTTGGTCCACTTCTCAGCGACGGGTCCCTCGGGAATTTTGGAATCTAATATCTTAGCCATAATCTTTCGTTACTTGATAAAAAGTGTTTGAATGTTGTGAATGAATAAATGAAAATTAGACGCAGAGGGGCGCAATGCCGCAAGCGAAGGTCAGCACAACAAACGCGAAGCAAAGAATGAGCAGCGTGGTATAGACGTTGCCAATGCACTTCCAACGCTCGAACCACACCTTACCATTCCAGCCCAAGGTCTGGAGAGCGCTCCAGAAACCATGGCTCAGGTGGAACCAAAGGGCAGCAAGCCATACGAGATAGAGCACCACGTACACAGGATTGGAGAACGTGTCCTGAATGTAAGCCACACCATCAGCAGGGTCGTGAGCCACAGTAATGCCAGTCAACTCGGCAAACATCATGTTGTACCAGAAGTTGAACAAGTGCAGCAACAGACCGAGGATAACGATCAAGCCGAGCACGAGCATGTTCTGGCTTGCCCACTCCACCTTCTTAGGGCGGTCGGTGACAGCATAACGGTTGTTGCCACGTGCACTCCGGTTCTGCATCGTAAGGATGAAGGCATAGACGAAGTGAAGCGCAACGAGGGCGGTGAGAGCCACAGTAGCCGCTACGGCATACCAGTTGGCACCCAGGAGCTCGCAAATAGTGTTGTAAGCCTCGCCTGAGAAGAACGCAGCCACGTTCATGCACGCGTGGAACGTGAGGAATAGAACAAGCGCAATGCCCGTTACAGACATCACCACCTTTCTACCGATGGATGATTTAATTAACCACATAAACGATTGATTTTTAATTATTTGAATTATAAATTTGTATTAACTTATTCGCAGCTTTTATCCAACCGATGGCCTTCCGCATAAGCTTCATCCCCAATTCTGGGTAGGCTCCATACGGAATTTCGGTGCAAAAATACTATTTTTTAATGATTAAACAAAGTGAAAAAGGCAAAATTTCAAAGATTATCAGTACTTTTGCGGAAAAAATAGGGAAAGCAAGAATGGTTTTTGAATACGACGTCCTCGTCATCGGAGGTGGGCATGCAGGCTGCGAGGCCGCTTCTGCGGCTGCCAAGACTGGCGCCAAGACCTGTCTGATAACAATGGACATGAACAAAATCGCACAGATGAGCTGCAACCCAGCAGTCGGCGGTATCGCCAAGGGACAAATCGTGCGCGAGATAGACGCCTTAGGCGGAGAGATGGGACACATCACCGACGCGACAGCTATACAGTTTCGGATGCTCAACCGATCCAAAGGACCTGCCATGTGGAGTCCTCGCGCTCAATGCGACCGCGAGAAATATATCTTAGAGTGGCGCACCACTCTCGACCAAATACCGCTCCTCGACATTCTTCAAGATCAAGCAGAAGAATTACTGGTAAAAGACTCTAAAGTATTAGGTATCAAAACTTTATGGGGAATAGAGATTCGTGCCAAAGCGATTGTTGTCACAGCAGGTACCTTTCTCAACGGTCTGATGCATATCGGACACAAGATGGTTGAGGGTGGCCGCATTGCTGAGCCAGCAGTTCATCATTTCTCTGAGAGCATAGCACGTCATGGCATCCGTGTGGCGCGCATGAAGACAGGCACCCCCATGCGCATTGACAAGCGATCTGTCCATTTCGAGGAGATGGAAGAGCAACTCGGGGAGAACGACTATCATCAGTTTTCCTACTTCGGGAAACAACGCACCCTTCCACAACTTCCTTGCTGGACCTGCGCCACCAACGCAAAGGTACACGAGATATTGCGGCAGGGTCTGGCTGACTCTCCTTTATATAATGGACAGATCAACAGTATCGGCCCACGCTATTGTCCCTCCATCGAGACCAAGCTCGTCACATTTCCTGGCCGCGACTCTCACCCCCTCTTTTTAGAGCCAGAGGGAACGGACACCAACGAGATGTACCTAAACGGATTTTCCTCTTCCATGCCATGGGATATCCAGTTGGAAGCACTCCATCATATCCCTGCATTACGAGATGCTAAAATATACCGACCAGGTTATGCCATAGAGTATGACTTCTTCGACCCCACTCAACTGAAACACTCTTTGGAGTCAAAGCTGATCGAAGGTCTCTTCTTTGCTGGTCAAGTCAATGGCACCACGGGATACGAGGAGGCGGCAGGACAGGGACTTGTTGCGGGCATCAATGCAGCCAATTTCTGTGCCAACAGCGAACCCTTTGTCATGAAGCGCGACGAGAGTTATATCGGAGTACTCATAGACGACCTCACAACCAAAGGTGTGGACGAACCCTACCGGATGTTCACTTCTCGTGCCGAATACCGCATCCTGCTTCGTCAGGATGATGCCGACGCACGACTGACCGAGCAAAGGCTACCACCTCGGATTAGCCAGTCGCGCCCGCTACGACTGGTGGCTGCAGAAGAAAGAGCACATCGAGCGTATTATCAATTTCTGCGAGCAAACTACAGTAAGACCCGAAGAAATTAACAACCTACTCGAAACTGTCGGCACTTCCCCACTCCGAGGCACCACACGCCTCTCAGAGTTGGTGGCACGTCCACAGCTCAACTTCCAAAACCTATCCGAGAAGCTGCCTTCCTTGAAAGAAGCCATTGCCTTATCGCCCAACCGAACGCAAGAAATTGCCGAGGCTGCTGAGGTCAGGATGAAATATAAAGGATATATAGAACGCGAACGCATCTTTGCAGACAAAATGCGGAGATTGGAGGACATACGCATCGCCGGACACTTCCATTATGCAGAAATGCACGATCTCAGTACCGAGTGCAGACAAAAGTTGGAGCGCATCCAGCCCGAGACGTTGGCAGAAGCAAGCCGAATCCCAGGCGTTAGTCCCAGCGACATCAACGTACTATTGGTACTCATGGGACGATAGAATCGTTTCACGCGAAACAATTAACAAATCATCATAAAAACAAGCAATTGATCATGAACAAACAATTACTTTTGGACAACCTACGTTGTATCCCCGACTGGCCCATTAAGGGCGTTAACTTTCGCGACGTGACGACCCTTTTCAAAGACAAGGACGCGTTGCGAGAGATTGCCGACAGCATGTATGATCTATACAAGGGCAAAGGAATCACGAAAATTGTCGGTATCGAGAGCCGTGGCTTTGTCATGTCATCCGCTGTCGCTATTCGACTGAACGCAGGTATCGTTCTTTGCCGAAAACCCGGCAAACTGCCATGTGCCACTATTCAGGAGAGCTACGCCAAAGAATACGGCATAGACACCATCGAGATTCACGCTGATTCCATCAACGAAAAAGATGTCGTGCTACTTCACGACGACTTGTTGGCTACAGGAGGCACGATGGCTGCCGCCTGCAAGCTCGTCAAGAAGTTTCACCCAAAGAAGATTTACTGCAACTTCATCATCGATCTAAAAAGCGAATTTCCAGACGCCATCAAACTATTTGAAGAACAAGGTATCGAGGTTACTTCGCTGCTATCGTTCTAATCAAAACGACTAATTGAGTACGAGGCGCGATGTTGAGAAAAAGGCTTTCTATCTAACACCGCGCCTCCGTGACACAGTGACAAGAGTGCTCGCGTTCCACGTGAAACAAAATGGCCATAACTATTTAATTATAAGGACTTACGCATTATGACTAAAGCAGAAAATGAAGCACGCCTTCAACGACTCAAAGCTATTGTATTGGCTATGCCAGAAAAGCCAGGCACATATCAATACTACGACAAAGAGGGAACAATCATCTACGTTGGAAAGGCCAAAAATCTCAAGCGTAGAGTATCTTCATATTTTCACAAAGAAGTGGATCGTTTCAAAACCAAAGTACTTGTTTCGAAGATTGAAAACATCACGTATTCTGTAGTCAATACGGAAGAAGATGCCTTATTGATAGAGAATCAACTTATCAAGCAGTACAAGCCAAGATATAATGTACTGCTAAAAGACGGCAAGACTTATCCAAGTATTTGCGTAACAAAGGAGCCATACCCAAGAATATTCAAGACCCGCACCATAAACAAGAAATATGGCACGTTTTATGGTCCATATAGTCACATCGGCTCCATGTATGCCATACTCGACATTATACAAAAAATCTACAAACCACGTACTTGTCGTCTTCCGCTGGACGAAGAATCCGTGAAAAAAGGAAGATTCAAGCCCTGTCTCGAGTATCACATCAAAAAAATGCGAGGGGCCATGTATCAACCGTCAAACTTACGAAGAATACCAAGAGGCAATACGTGAAGCACGTGAAATCCTCAAGGGAAACACAAGAGAAGTACAGAAAATGCTGCAGGAAGAGATGATGAAACGGGCAGAAAAGATGGAATTTGAAGAAGCAGAAGTACTCAAACAGCGATGGATTGCGCTCAACAACTTTGCAGCTAAGAGCGAAATAGTAAGCCATACGATCACAGACGTAGATGTATTTACGATTATAGACGATGAGGAAACACGCTGCATTCATCAATTACATCCATGTTAAGAACGGAGCTATCAACCAAAGTTTCACCTACGAATACAAGCGCAAACTGGATGAAACCGACAAAGAACTGCTCAACGAAGCTATTTTAGAAATTAGAGAGAGATTTCAGAGTAGCGCAAAAGAGATCATCGTACCTTATGAATTAGATTTTAAGATTAAAAATGCCGATTTCTTCGTACCTCAGCGCGGAGATAAGCGTCATCTATTAGAACTATCGGAGATGAATGCAAGGCAATATAAGTTTGACAGACTCAAACAGACCGAAAAACTAAATCCAGAGCAACGACAGACCAGACTGATGAAAGAGCTACAACGCCTCTTGCAGCTCGACAGAATGCCTTTCACTATAGAATGCTTCGACAATTCCAATATATCTGGAAGTGATGCCGTGGCAGGCTGTATAGTATATAAAGGTATGAAACCATCGCGTAAAGACTATCGAAAATACAACATCAAGACGGTAGAGGGACCCGACGACTATGCCTCAATGCAAGAGGTTGTGCGAAGACGCTACACGAGAATGAAGGAAGAAGGCGCTCCCCTACCCGACCTTATCATTACAGACGGTGGAAAGGGCCAAATGGAGGTTGTCAGATCGGTTATTGAGGACGAACTTCATATACACATTCCCATCGCAGGTTTGGCTAAAGACGATCGACATCGCACCAATGAACTACTATTTGGTTTTCCTCCAATGACAATCGCCGTAGACATAAAGAGCGAACTCTTCAAGATTCTAACACAAATACAAGATGAAGTACACCGATACGCCATCAGTTTTCACCGAGACAAACGCTCCAAACATCAACTTCATAGCGCACTCGATGAAATAAATGGTATCGGGCCGAAGTCAAAAGATCTGCTGCTTAGAAACTTCAAATCGGTAAAGCGCATCAGAGAAGCAACATTCGAAGAGCTAAAAGAGATCATAGGTGAGAGCAAGGCGAAATCCATTATTAATTATTGGAGCGAGCAAACAGAGACAAGGTAATAAGAACATGCCTAATGATACTGTTTCTTATAGATTAAACACAAAGGAAGGAGCAAATTTGGCTGTTTAGGAAATAAAACGTATCTTTGCATTATGAGAATAGTCATACAACGTGTTACAGAAGCCAGCGTAGCGGTGAATGGAAAGACTGTCGGCGCAATAGAGAAGGGATACATGATACTTGTTGGCGTGGAAAACGCTGACACTCAAGAAGATGCTGAATGGTTAGCCCGTAAGGTTGCCTCACTTCGCGTTTTCGACGACGAAGCTGGCGTAATGAACCGTGACATTCGTCAGACAGAAGGTTCTGTACTAGCGATATCCCAATTTACGCTCTTCGCAAGTTACAAAAAGAACAATCGACCATCATGGTTTCGCGCATCCAAACAAGCCTACTCTGAACCACTCTACAATTACTTCTGCGACCAACTGGAGCTACAACTGGGCGCAGGCAAGGTTGCACGCGGTATCTTTGGAGCAGACATGAAAGTGGCCTTGATCAACGATGGGCCTGTTACCATTATTATGGACACGAAAAACAAAGAATAGATAGCAACCTCTTCTATAATAATAGGAGACAAAAGCGTCACATCTCTTTCAATTAAAATCGAAAACAATGACCATCACAGAAGCTCAACTTGCAGTAGATCAATGGATTAAAAAATACGGCGTACGCTATTTCTCGGAGCTAACCAATTTGGCATGTCTCACAGAGGAAGTAGGCGAACTGGCACGTGTCATTGCCCGCACCTATGGCGAACAGAGCTTCAAGGCTGGCGAAAAATCCAATTTAGGGGAGGAAATGGCCGACGTACTGTGGGTCCTTCTCTGCCTAGCCAACCAAACGGGTATAAATCTCGAAATCGAATTACAAAAAAGCATTGAAAAGAAAACAAAAAGGGACGCAGAGCGTCACAAACACAATTCAAAACTGAAATAAACAAATAAACAGAAAGAATATGACTTCAATCAAAGACACTGTAAGACAGGATATAGAGCGTGCCGAAAATATCCAGTCAGAGAACAAATACGAGCAAGTGCTAGCACAATATAACACTGATGTGGACGATGCGGAAGTTCGCGAGGAAGTAAAGAAAATCATTGCAGAAAAAGCACATGAAAACGACACTCCAGAAGTTAAGAAATTTCTCTTGGGGAGCGTGGAACTTACCACACTTCACACTACTGATTCAGACGTGAGCGTGATGCAGTTTACGGAGAATGTCAACCGGTTCGACGAGGTCTATCCAGACCTACCACACGTAGCCACCATCTGCGTCTTCCCATGCTTTGCCGAGGTCGTCAACGACACCTTGGAGGTAGAAGGTGTAAATATAGCATGCGTCAGTGGCTCCTTCCCCTCATCACAGGCTCTCATTGAAGTAAAAGTGGCCGAAACGGCACTTGCCATCAAAGACGGTGCCAACGAGATCGATATTGTCATGCCAGTAGGCAAATTCCTCACAGGTGCCTATGAAAGTATGTGCGACGACATTGCAGAACTGAAAGAGACTTGTGGACAAGCAGTTGCAATGAAAGTGATTCTGGAAACAGGTGACCTCGTGACTGCATCCAACATCAAGAAGGCCTCCATTCTTTCCATGTATGCAGGTGCCGACTACATCAAAACTTCCACTGGCAAGGAAAAAGTCTCTGCTACACCGGAGGCCGTTTATGTAATGTGTCAAGCCATCAAGGAGTACTACGATAAAACGGGCATCCAAATCGGTTTAAAACCTGCTGGAGGCATCAATACTGTGATGGACGCCGTCATCTACTACACTATTGTCAAGGAAGTGCTTGGCGAGAAATGGCTTACCAACCAGTGGTTCCGCCTCGGAACGAGTCGCCTAGCCAACCTCTTGCTGAGCGAAATAGTAGGAGAAGAGGTGAAGTTCTTCTAAAAGCTTCGTTTCAGTTGCTCCAAGTCTTCCTATAAGACTGAAAACGCTTCCGGAACATACCGGCAACTAAGTTGAAATTATAACGTCAATGGCCAAACCATCAGAAACTCCTGGTGATTTGGCCACTGACGCTACTTTATGATCTTTAAAAGAGACTATTGTCCCTACCCTTCTCCTTTATTTAGTGCGTTCGCTGACATAGTCAAGATAAGCACGAAGGGCGGCGGCAATCTTCTCGTCGTGACAATAATCATCAAGGAACTGAAGACACAACTGGTGGTAGAAACGCATCCTACCCTCTGAATATTCTATACCACCATTGTCCTTTGCAAACGCTACAAGACGGGCTATTTCCTCCTTCGTAACAGTTCCGTCCTTCACTTTTGTTACCAATTTCCAGTGCTCAGCCTTGCCCGCTTTATGCAATGCGTATATCACGGGGAGTGTAAGTTTCCCTTCCGCCATGTCATTGCCAGTGGGCTTTCCAATATTGGCATCATCATAATAATCGAAAATATCGTCTCGAATCTGGAAAATCACTCCCAAGTTATGGCCAAACTCCTCCGCCGCAGTCACTTCATCCTCAGTAGCACCGACAGACAAAGCACCGATTCCTGCGCAAGCACTAAAGAGCGCGGCAGTTTTATTCTTGATGATCTCGTAATACACATCCTCCGACACTTCACGGTTCTGAATGTTCGAGAGCTGGAGAATCTCACCATTCGACAAGGTCTGGCCTAATTTTGCCAAATTGGTAACGATTCGCTCACGCCCACTATAAGCAATGTGAAGCAAAGCGGTAGAAAGCACATAGTCGCCTACCAGCACGGCTACACGGTTGTCAAACAGTGCGTTGGTGCTGGCTTGTCCACGACGTTCCTTTGCTTCGTCCACAACATCGTCGTGAATAAGAGATGCAGTGTGCAAAAGCTCAAGTCCTACGGCGGAATGCAGCGTTACTTGCGAGACAGCACCAAAGTTTTTGGCCATCAGCAATATCAAAATAGGACGCATCCGTTTCCCAGCGCGCTGCTTGACGTGCTCCAATGCACAGCCCAGCATACCGTCGTCATGGGTAAGACTGCTGTTGAATAGCCCGATGAAATCGGCTAATTCGTGCGAGATAGGCTCCTTGATGAGCGATACGTAATCCATGAAAGTCCGAAATTTGATACAAAATTAAGGATTTAATCGGAGAATATCACAAAAAAATTGTACTTTTACACTTTAAAAATATCATTAGCATGACAAAACTGATTCTTCTCGACGCCTATGCGATCATCTATCGCTCTTACTATGCCCTTCTGCGCACACCGCGCATCAATAGTAAGGGGCTCAACACGTCGGCCATTATGGGTTTTTGCAATACACTGCATGAGGTATTGACCAAAGAGCAACCCGACTACATAGGCGTGGCCTTCGACCACGGCAAGACCTTCCGTCACGAAAGTATCCCGCCTATAAGGCACAGAGACAAGAAACTCCCGAGGACATCAAGCGCTCTGTACCTATCATTCAAGATATCCTCGGCGCTCTACGTATTCCCGTACTACAGAAGGATGGCTTCGAAGCCGATGACGTGATAGGAACGCTTGCGCACCAAGCCGATGAAATGGGCATTTTAACCTATATGCTTACCCCCGACAAGGACTATGGTCAATTGATAGCCGATAACGTGAAGATGTACAAGCCTCGCCATGGCGGAGGCTATGATATCATCGGCAAAGAGGAAGTACAACAGAAATATGGTATAGCTACCCCCGCGCAGGTAATCGACCTGTTGGCACTAATGGGTGATAGCGCAGACAACTTTCCCGGATGTCCTGGTGTGGGCGAAAAGACTGCTGTCAAACTTATCAACCAGTTTGGCTCCGTTGCCAACCTCCTTGAGAGCACAGACCAACTGAAAGGGAAAATGAAGGAGAAGGTAATGAATGCTACCGAAGACATCAAGCTATCCTATTTCTTGGCAACCATTCGACAAGACGTTCCTATCAGTCTCGATCTCGAAGCGATGAAGTGTATGGAGCCGGATGCGGAGACATTGGCAAAACTCTTCGACGAACTAGAGTTTAAGACTCTTACGAACAAGTTTTTGGGAAAGGCCGAAAAAACCAAGAAAAAGAGTCAAAGACAGCTTGATCTCTTTGCTGAAATTACGCCCGACGGCCAAGAAGAAACAAAAAACGAGCAGTATGAAAGCATTAAAACAATGCAGCACGAATACCATCTCATTGATAATGTGAACGATGCGCTTGCTTTATATGATTTTTTACGGACAAAAGAAATTCTTTGTTTAGACACAGAGACAACATCCGTACACCCGATGGAAGCCGAATTGGTGGGATTCAGTTTCGCCGTGAAGGAAAAAGAGGCTTGGTACATAGCCGTAAAGACAACTGTGAAGAGGCGTTAAAAATGCTTTCGATATTCAAACCGCTATTTGAAGACGAGAAGATACTCAAGGTGGGACAAAATATCAAGTACGACATGGAGGTGCTCCACAACTATGGTATCACGGTGAAGGGTCGTATCTTTGACACGATGCTCGCCCACTATATCATCCAGCCAGAACTCCACCACGGCATGGACTACCTTGCAGAGGTTTATCTCCACTACCAGACCGTGCACATAGAAGAACTCATCGGACCGAAGGGAAAGGCGCAGAAAAACATGCGTGACTTACCACCAGAGGCGGTCTATGCTTACGCTTGCGAGGATGCCGATATTACCTTGCGCCTCTACCATATCCTGGAACCAAAACTAAAAGAGGTTGGCGGAGAAGATTTGTTTTGGCAGATCGAGATGCCCCTCGTTCCAGTCCTGGCCGATATGGAACAAACGGGCGTCTGTCTCGACACTGAAGCCTTAAAAGAGGCCTCCCGTATCTTCAACGAACGGCTTCACCTCTATGAGACACGCATCTACGAAGAGGCCGGTGAAACATTCAACATCGCAAGTCCCAAGCAAGTCGGTGAGATTCTTTTCGGCAAATTGCATTTGGTCGACAATCCCAAGCGGACAAAGACAGGACAGTACGTCACCTCCGAAGAAGTACTGCAATCCCTCAGTGGCAAGCATCCCATAGTGGACAACATTCTTGCCCACCGAGGTCTAAAAAAACTATTGGGCACCTATGTCGATGCGCTTCCGAAACTCATCAACCCTCGCACGGGCCGCATCCACACTTCTTTCAACCAAGCAGTGACAGCCACTGGTCGCCTCTCGTCAAGTGACCCTAACTTGCAGAACATCCCCGTCAGAGACGATGACGGCAAGGAAATTCGCAAGTGCTTTATCCCTGAAGAGGGGTGTCTGTTCTTCTCTGCTGACTACTCGCAAATAGAGCTGCGCATCATGGCCCACCTTAGTGGCGATGAAAACATGATCGAAGCGTTTCGGAGCGGACAGGATATCCACCGAGCTACAGCCGCCAAGATATGGCACGAACCGATAGAGCGTGTCGAGGACGCACAACGAAAGAAAGCCAAGCAAGCCAACTTTGGCATTATCTACGGCATCACGGCCTTCGGGCTGGCTCAACGGATGGGAATAACCAACGGGGAGGCGCGCGACCTCATCGCCGACTATTTCAGACCTTCCCCCATGTCCACGCCTACATGGAACAAGCCAAGCAATTGGCACGCGAGAAGGGTTACGCTGAGACCATCTTCCATCGTCGCCGCTACCTGCCTGATATCACCTCTCGCAACAACACCGTTAGGGGATTTGCCGAGCGCAACGCTATCAACGCACCGATACAAGGAAGCGAAGCCGACATCATCAAAGTGGCAATGATCCGCATCCACCGCCGCTTCGCTGAGGAAGGCATCCGGTCGAAAATGATCCTGCAAGTACATGATGAGCTCAATTTCTCTGTCTATCCCGAAGAGAAAGCACTTGTCGAACGCATTGTCGTGGAAGAGATGGAACATGCCTATACACTCTCCGTACCCCTCGTGGCCGACGCAGGCTGGGGACGAAACTGGCTGGAAGCACACTAACTCCTGTTCAAGCCAGCCTACATCCTAAGATCAAAGGAGCAAAAACACCCAAACAACGGGTGCTACATGAATAGAAATTGACATCGCGAAATGTCAATAATGGTTCATGTTGCACCCGTTGTTCAAACTATGAATTGGGAAGATCGCTACTATTGGGAAGCCTCACACCCACAAAACAGAAAAAACTATCGGGTTCTCCAGCCAAAGACTAAGCAGCAAGGCCCAAAAACTGAAGAACACGCCTCTTCATTTTCAATTACTAAAACAGGATTGCCATGTGGCTTTTCAGATAATAGTAAACTATTAACTACAAGTTGATGAAAGCATAAACGCTTGGTGTTGAAGCATTTATACAAGAAAAAGAAATGCAACGCAGTTTTGAAAAAGTGATGAGACGGCTTGCGCACTCAGGGGTTTTATTGTAACTTTGCAACATAAATAATTCAACAACAAGTTATATCATTCGTCTATTATGAAAAAGAAGAACCTATTACTTTTCGCTGCATTGGCACTGAGTGCCTCCGCCGGCGCACAGGAAGTAGTCACGGTAACATCCACGGACGGCAAGAAGGAGTTTGACAAAGGTCAGATTACCACCTTCACCTTCGACGGCCCCGCCGTCATCTTGCACCGTAGCGGTAATCAAGAGCCCGAGGAATACATGATGAGCGACATCGTGGAGATCACCTTCAGCCTGGCCACCGGTTTCGACAATGTAAAGATGGGAGAAACCAACATCACCGTGAGTGCGGAGCGCGGAACCGGCATTCTCCGTATCAATGGCACGGAGCCTGGCAAGATCTACAACGTAGCCGTCTATGACGCAGCAGGCCGTATTGTCTGGAACGACAAGCAGTGGCAGGGCCAGACCATCGATCTTTCGGGCAAGCCCGCTGGCGTCTATATTCTGAACATCAACAATACAACTCTTAAATTCAGAAAGTAACCTATGAAGAAATCCATACTCCTCATGTCCGCCCTTTTCTTCTGCGGCATGACTGCGCTGGCCCAGGAGCCACTTTACAAGATGAAGTTGACGCTGCAAGACGGAAGCAAGCTCGCAGCCCTTACCGACGAGATCGACTCCATGCAACTCACGACAGTGAAGGCAGCCGAGGTACACGTCACGGAGCGCTACAAGACCTCCTCCTCCATCGGCATCAATATCGAGGCCGAAGCAAGTGTGACACGCGTCCAAGCGGCCATCGTCGCTGGCAGCGAGAAGGACCCCAACATCAACTACACCGAGTATGTGCAGAAGCATAGCGTCTGTGACGCCAAGGGATCCTATACGCTGGCCTTCGACTTCCTCAAGCCGGAGAGTATCTACACCATCTATGTGCTCGCATACGACGAGAACGGTCTGCCCACGGGTCTGAAGAGCCTTACCTGCTCCACGGGCGCCGTGGCCGACGATCCCTTCACGGTCACGACGACACACGTCGGAACAACAACACTCAAGTACAACGTCACGGCCAAGGACGCTTCCGTGAAGTACTGCACCTTCGCCACAGGCTATGACTACTACCAGCGCTGGCAGCTGGAGGAAGGCACCAACGGCGACGTCATCAAGCACTTCATCAGCATGTGGTCCACCTTCGCCTCCTGGTATGGCGAGAACTGGCAGACCATGATGAAGTACGACCGCCGCGAGGGCACCTACGAGGGCGATGGCAACCACCTGATGTGGGACGCTCGCCAGGTCGTCATCACCTTCGGAATGGACGACGACGGCAACCTCGTCACGCCAATTCAGGTTGACAGCATCCACACCAACGCCCCGACACCGGTGGACATGGACATCCCCTTGACCGTCCTCTCCAACGAGTGGGGAGACCAGCAGATCAAGGCTGCCCCGACTACCAACACCCCCTATTTCATCACCATGCAGCCCGCCGCCTACGTTGACCTGTACAAGACCGACGCAGCGCTGCTCCGCGCCCTTTGCTACGAGGCCGACAACATCAACCCGACCGACCTGGCCCGTACCCGCGACGAGGACCTCAGAGAAGGTCTGTGGGAGTTCCGCGTGCGCAAGGATGTCGACACCGACTACTACATCATCGCTGTCGGACTGGACGAGGGCGCACCCGCTACCCGCGCCTTCAAGACCAAGATCACGGTGCCTGGAGGAAGTTTCTAAGCCTATTGTATGTACAACAACGAAAGAAGAAAAACAATGAAAAAGATCATAGCAACTATCGCCGCCTCCGTGCTCTCTGTGGCGGCCATGGCCCAGAAACCGGGCGACGGTGTGTTGAGAATCCATACCACCGACGGCGAGGTGACGCCCATCTTCACCAAAAACATCAAGAGCATGACCTTTGAGGAGGTGACACCGCTGACCATGAACATCGATGTCGAGGAGACTGGCACAGACTACATCCTCGTCGATTTCCCCATGCCCGAGGGCTGCTCCCACTGGCTGATGTACGTCGGCGACGAGGAGCTCGTCGGCGACGACCGCGACGTCCGCATCGAGATGAAGAAGCGCTACATGGAGGACTGGCGCGAGTCGAAGTACCTGCAGATCCCTGGTCTGAAGGATAACACCACCTACTACATCTACGCCCTTCTCTACGACAATGACGGAGTGCCCGCAGGTCTCAGCCGCGCCACGGCAACGACCAAGGCCAAGGCCAATGACGAGTTCTCTGTCAACGTCACGGACATCAAGTCCAATACGGCTACCGTCACCTTCACCCCGAAGGACCAGACGCAGCAGTACTACTGCTTCATCGTGTCGGACGAGACCCGCGACTTGATGATAGAGAAATATGGAAGCATCGAAGCTGCCGACCAGGCCTACTGGGACTACATAGCTGGGCAGTACGACATGGACCTCGATTTTTATTTGAACCAGACTCTGTTCCGCGGTACGAAGACCGTTGACGCCAAGGACTTCACTGGTCAGGCCCTGCAGTCCGAGACCCTCCACTGGGCCTATTGCTATGCTGTCAACTCCTCTACGGGCGAGATTACATCTCCCGTCTATGAGCAGCGCTTCACCACGCTGACCACGGAAGCATCAAGTAATCAGCTCACCGTCAACGTTATACAGCCGTACAAAGATGGTTGCGACGTAGAAGTCAAGACCACCAACAACGACAAGTATATCCTCGACGTGCAGAGCAAAGAGGTCTGGGAGAGAAAGCTAAGCGCCCACAACGGCGACGCCAAGAAGGCCGCTGCCGACCTGCTGAAGATTGTCTATGGCGGCGAGGCTGACGACTTCACAAGACAAGGCGACTTCACTGGCAAGCTCAACTACGGCCAGCCTGACACCGACTGCGTGGTCATCGCCTGTGGCTATGACGGCGGCGTGACGACCGACGTGCAGGCCATCCCCTTCCATACCTTGGCAGAATAAAGGACAGCGGACGTAAGACCGCAGTCTAACAGAGATAGCCCAGCCCTTTGCGCATCACAAGCGCCAAAGAGCTGGGCTTTTTTGAAGCCAAAATTCTTTTATCACCCGAAAACTTGCCTATTTCATGAAAAGGCAGTACTTTTACACCATCATTCGACAAAGGAATCATGAGAATCATCATCATCAACGGCCCCAACCTCAACCTCTTGGGCACACGCGAACCCGACCTCTATGGGCAGGAGACGATGGACCACTGCCTCGCGTCGCTCCGAAAACGGTTTCCACAGGTGGAGATAGAATACTATCAGAGCAACCATGAGGGCGCATTGGTAGACCGGCTTCAGGAGACCGGATTCACCCACGACGGCATCATCCTCAACGCGGCAGCCTATACCCATACCAGCATTGCCCTGCTCGACGCGATCCGCGCCATCAGCGCCCCTGTCGTGGAGGTGCACCTGAGCAATGTCGCCGCCCGCGAGGACTTCCGCCGCCACTCCATGATCGCCCCCGCTTGTGTCGGAACGATCGCGGGGTTCGGCATGGACGTCTATCGACTGGGCGTAGAAGCGCTGCTCTGTTTCACCCACCACCCCCAATCGAGTCGGTCATGACTGAACAACTGCAACGATATATAGAACAGCACAGCGACCCCGAGGGCGACTATCTGCACCGCCTTTGGCGGGCCACCCACTTGCACACACTCCACGGACGCATGGTGAGCGGCCATGTCGAGGGGCGTCTGCTCAAGATGTTGGTCACCATGATACGCCCCAAACACATCCTGGAGATAGGCACCTTCACGGGATATAGCGCTCTCTGCATGGCCGAGGGACTGCGTTCGATAGGCGATGGGGGTATCATCCACACCTTCGATGTCAATGACGAACTGGAGCCCTTCACACGCCAGTGGATCGATGGATCAGGACTGGGCAACTACATCGACTTCCGCATCGGCGACGCCATCGAGCAAGCACCCCAACTGGGCGTGACCTTCGACCTTGCATTCATCGATGGCGACAAGCGCACCTACCTCCAGACCTACGAGATGGTGCTACCGCTGCTGCGACAAGGTGGCTTCATCCTCGCCGACAATACACTATGGGACGGCCATGTCGTCGATTCGGCCTACGCCAAAGACCAGCAGACCTTGGGCATTTGCCGCTTCAACGACGCCACAGCACAGGACCAGCGTATCGAAAAAGTCATCCTCCCCATGCGCGATGGCCTCACGCTGATGCGCAAATTGTAATTTTATGGAGACAACATGGCTATTTCTCAACAAGATTGAGTAACTTTGCAATCAAATAACAAAGAAGAATATGGAAGAAACAAGACAAAACCGCATAGCCCGCCTCCTGCAAAAGGAGCTGGCGACCATCTTTCAGGGACAGACACGCATGATGCACGGCGTGCTGGTCAGCGTCACCCGGGTGCGCGTAAGCCCCGACTTGAGCATCTGTACCGCCTATCTCAGCATCTTTCCCTCAGAGAAATCGGAAGAACTGATCGAGAACATCAACACCAACGAGAAGCAAATCCGCTTCGAACTGGGACGACGCGTGCGCAACCAGCTCCGCATCATCCCCGAGCTACGCTTCTATCTCGACGACTCCCTCGACTACATCGACCACATTGACGAACTGCTGAAGAAGTGAACTTCCCGCTATTTGTCTCCCGCCGCTATCTGTTCTCCAAGAAGAGCACGCACGCCATCAACCTCATCAGCGTCATTGCCGTGCTCGGCGTAGCCGTGGCTACAATGGCCATGGTGGTCGTCATGAGCAGTTTCAACGGTTTTGCCGACCTGATAGCGTCCCTCTTCACAGAGTTTGACCCGCAACTGAAGGTACAGCCAGTGAGTGGCAAAGCTGCTCCTGCCGACGATGCAGCCTTGGTGAAGGTGAAGCAGCTACCCTTTGTTGCCGTGGCCACAGAATGCGTAGAGGACCAGGCGCTGGCCGTATATCGGGATCGTCAGATGATGGTGACTGTGAAGGGTGTGGAGGCCAACTTCGACTCGCTCACCAACATTCGCAACATCCTCTACGGTGACGGCGAGTTTCGTCTCTCCCAGGCCAACCTCGACTACGCCGTGCCTGGCATCTGGATTGCCAAAGACCTCGGCACAGGCACCGATTGGCCCGACTATCTCCACATCTATGCGCCACAACGGCAGGGACAGTACGACATGAGCAACCCCACAGACGCTTTCGCCGAAGACTCCGTACTCTCCCCCGGCGTGGTCTTCCAAGTGAAACAGAGCCGCTACGACCGCAAATACATCCTCACAAGCATCGCCCTTGCCCGAAGGCTTTTCGATCGGCAGGGAGAACTCACGTCGCTGGAGTTGCGGATGAAGCCGGGCGTGGATATCGACGAGGCCAAGAAGGAAATCAAAGCCATCCTGGGCAACCGCTTCACGGTTAAGGACCGTTATGAGCAACAAGCCGACAACTTCAAGGTCATGCAGGTGGAGAAACTCTTTGCCTACGCCTTTCTGACCTTCATTCTCCTCGTGGCTTGCTTCAACATTGTCGGATCGCTCTCGATGCTCATCATCGACAAGCGCGACGATATAGCCACCCTGCGCTTCCTCGGAGCCAGCGACCGCACCATCACGCGCATTTTCCTGCTCGAAGGCCGCCTAATAGCCCTCGCTGGGGCCGTCATCGGCATAGGAGTCGGGCTTCTGCTCTGCCTCCTCCAACAGCAATACGGCCTTGTGAAGCTTGGCAACAGCAGCGGCAACTACATCGTCGATGCCTATCCTGTGAGTGTACACCCATGGGACGTGGTCATGGTCTTCCTCACCGTGACGGTCGTGGGATGGCTGGCCGTCTATTTCCCCGTACGCTACATGAGCCGCAGAAGTAAAGTGTAGGGAGAGAAATGTATATCCAAATTCCAAGTATATGATTCGCCTCAATTGTTTCTTCACGCTCGCCGACGAAGATAAGAAAAAAACGTTTGTCTCCTTGGCCCAAGAACTGGTCGAGAAGTCGCGTACGGATGCTGGTTGCATTGCCTACGACATCCTTTTCAGTTGCACCAACCCGCTCGCTGGTATGATTTGCGAAACATGGCAGGACCAAGCCTCGCTCGATCTCCACGCCCATGCCGAACACTTCACACGCCTCGTACCACAGATCAAAGCCCTGACGGTGGAGGGGATGAAACGCGACGACTTTCTCTTCTGATTCCCTTTCAATCACCATTAGGGTATAAGGGAAACTATTATCTTTCCAACGCCTTTAAGGCTTGGAAAGGTTGAGGAGAGAATGCAAAAGCGTTTTAGACACTTTGGAGGGCTACTGTTTTCATAGCTCTTAAAAAGTCTTTTTTGTGTCAACTGAAAGCCTTTTGTTCATGAGAAAAATCCTCGTAAGCATATTGCTACTCTTGTCTTCCCTCACCCTGCCGGCACAATCGCCACAGATGGGCTGGGAGACGCTCTATGCGCAGCTCTTAGAGCAGGACGACGAGACTGGTCAGTCCGACGAGGAAACCTACGAACTACTCTCAGAGCTTGCCGAGCACCCGATCGCCCTCAATCAAGCCACACGGGAGGATTTGGAACGCATTCCCTTCCTCTCCGAGGCACAAATCGAGGAACTAATAGCCTATATCACGCAGTATCATGGGATGCGGACGATGGGTGAACTGTCGCTCATCGAGTCGCTGGACGGCCTGCGCCGTGCGCTCCTCCCCTACTTTCTCCTACTCACCGACGACGAGACCACCCATTTTCCCTCCCTTCACACCATCCTTCAACGAGGCCGCCACACGGTAGTAGGACAAGTGGACGTGCCCTTCTACGATCGTCAAGGAGACCACGAAGGCTATCTGGGGCCGAAATACCGCCACTCGATCCGTTACACTTTCCAGTACGGCCCATACATCACGGCTGGTCTGACGGCGGCGCAAGACGCAGGCGAGCCTTTCTTCGCTGGTGGCAACCAATGGGGCTACGACCACTATAGCTACTATGCAGTGGCACGAAAAATGACTCGCCACCTCAAGACCATTGCCGTCGGACGCTACCGTGTACGAATGGGCTTAGGACTGGTGGTGAACAACGATGTGGCCTTTGGCAAGATGATGACGCTGCCAAGCCTCTTCCGCACAGGCAGCACCATCCGGGGCCACGCAAGTCGATCTTCCTACAACTACCTGCAGGGTGCGGCTGCCGAGATCGCTTTGTCGAAGCATTTTGTACTAAGCGCTTTTCTCTCGTGGCGCACCATCGACGCCACGCTGACCAAGGACGGCAGGGGCATTGCCACATTGCTCCAGACGGGCTACCATCGCACCACGTCGGAGATGAACCGCAAGGACAACGCCTCACAGACGGCCTCGGGAGGCCATATCGCCTGGCGACACGGAGGCTTCCATCTCGGTGCGACGGGCGTATGGACACGCTTCGACAAACCGCTGCAGCCCAACACGTCACAGGCTTTCCGCAGGTTCTACCCTGCTGGTGAAGCATTTTGGAATGCGAGCATCGACTACGGCTACACCAGCCACCGACTCTCCTTGAGCGGCGAGACCGCCACGGGCGGCTGCCGAGCGCTCGCCACGCTCCATGCGCTGTCCTTCCGCCTCTACCCCACCCTCACGCTGACAGCTGTCCAACGCTATTATAGCTATAAATACCAAGCCGTTATGGGACAGTCGTTCGCCGACGGAGGACGCGTGCAGAACGAGAGTGGTGTGATGGCAAAGGTGGATTGGGCCTTAGGCAGCTTTTGGACTCTGACAGCCTACACCGACTTTGCCTATTTTCCGTGGGCAAAGTATCAAGTCTATGCCTCGTCCCACAGCTGGGACCACTTTCTGCAAACTACCTACCACCGCGACCACTGGATCCTCACGGCACGCTACCGTCTCCGATCCCGTATGAAAGGCGATGTCACGAAAGCTGGACTCATCGACGAGACCTCACAACGGGCACGACTCACCGTGGCCTACACCGGGGCTCAATGGGCCTTCCGTACCCAGGCAGATGCCACACGCAGTGCCTCCCAACAGACCAGCAATGGCTATATGCTCACGCAGTCGGCGACTTGGAGCGGCCTCAGAGGGCTGCAGGCCACGGTCCAGGGCAGCTATTTTCATACCGACGACTACGCCTCGCGTATCTACACCTACGAGCGTGGACTGCTCTACGCCTTCTCCTTTCCCGCCTATTTTGGCGAGGGGCTCCACTATGCGCTCTTCCTGCGTGCAGATATGGGGCAAAGATGGATGCTCATCGCCAAACTAAGCGTGACAGACTACTTCGACCGCGATCACATCTCGTCAGGACTCCAGCAGATAGACCGTTCGTCGAAAGCCGACCTGGAACTTCAGTTACGACTCAAATTGTGAGCCAGTCTCACCCCTGTTGTGCGTCAACTGTATATATGCCATCGTTTCAACCAGGCTTTGTCCCCAGAATAAAGAACGGGCTATATACATTAACACTCATACGAACTGGTGTGGCTTCTAAAATTAGTCTTTGAGCGCATAGGTGACAGTAGTGACGACCCGCACCCGCTTGATATAGGGCGTATTGGCATCACGGTCATCGATGGAGAACTGTCCCTGATCGGCAGAGATGATCTTGCTGATAGTCGAATGACTGTTGCTGGCAAACTGCTTAGCGGTCTGCTCAGCATTCTCAATGGCTTCGGTCATCATCTTCGGCTTCATCTTCTTAAAGGAGACATACTCATAGACGACAGGGTTCTGATACTCATCGGCTACGATCGCCACGCCTTGCTTGAGCAATTCGCCTTGGCGGGCAATGATACTACGCACCTTGTCAACCTGGGTGGAGGTGACGGTGATGACCAGCGTAACATTGTAGCGGTAGGGCTGGTTCTGCTGTGAGTACTGCTCTGCCGTGAGGTCTATCACCTTGGGTGCATTGATACTGATCTCACCCTCCCGAATGCCGTTCTTCAGCAGAAACGCCTTGATGGTCTGCTGCTTGGCGGCTATACGCTCATAGAGCATCGGCAGGTCGTCGCCCAGTTCCTTGGAGACGATAGGCCATGTCACCTTGTCGGCCTTCACCTCCTCTTCCGCCAGTCCTTTGACGGTCACTTTCCGGTCGCGACTGGTAAAATTGTCCATTCCTCCTTTCAAGCAAAGTCCCATGATGACAATGCCTAAAGCAATGATAGTCGCAGAGATAATTTGTTCCTTTTTCATCATGTTATTTTTTTTAGACAGATATATGTGCTGGCAAAGTTAAAGAAAATAGCATTACCGTCATGAGGAAAACACTTAAAAGAAGTTAGGGAAATGTATTAACAGGTGCTAATAACAGGGCAAAGGGGCCGTCAAGTCAATTTATTTGCGTACTTTTGCATAAGAAAAGCGACACCTCAGCAATTAAAGTCCACTTGGTTGCTTTCGGTTTGCACATTCTTAGAAGATAAAAAATAAAACGTAAAAGATACTCATGGCATTAAAATGTGGTATTGTTGGTCTTCCCAACGTGGGAAAATCAACCCTCTTCAACTGCTTGTCGAGCGCGAAAGCACAAGCAGCCAACTATCCTTTCTGTACGATTGAGCCAAACCTCGGCGTCATCTCCGTGCCCGACGAGCGGCTCAACAAACTGGCTGAGATCGTGCACCCAGGACGCATCGTTCCCGCCACCTGCGACATTGTCGATATAGCAGGCCTCGTCAAGGGTGCGTCCAAGGGCGAGGGTCTGGGCAACAAGTTTCTCGGAAACATCCGTGAATGCGACGCCATCATCCACGTCATCCGTTGCTTTGACGACCCCAACGTGGTGGTGCGCGAGGGCGGCGCTCCCGTCGATCCCGTAGAGGACAAAGAGGTGATTGATACTGAGCTGCAACTGAAGGACCTGGAGACTGTCGAAGGACAGTTGGCCAAACAGCAGAAGATGGCCGCTGCGGGCAACAAAGACGCCAAGACGATGGTGAGCGTGCTGGAGGCCTACAAAGAGGTGCTGGAGCAGGGTAAGAACGCCCGCTCGGTGGTCTTCGAGACCAAAGACGAGATACAAGCTGCCCACGATCTGTTTCTCCTGACAACAAAGCCCGTGCTCTATGTCTGCAACGTCGATGAGGAGAGTGCCAAGACGGGCAACGAATACAGTCGCAAGATAGAGGAGATAGCCCGCGAGGAGGGTGCCGAAGCCATGGTCATCGCCGCCAAGACGGAGGAAGACATTGCCCAGCTCGACTCCTACGAGGACAAGAAACTCTTCCTCGACGAACTGGGATTGGAGGAGAGTGGCGTGAACCGCCTTATCGAGAAGGCATACCATCTGCTCAACCTGCAGACCTTCATCACTGCTGGCGAGATGGAGGTGAAGGCATGGACATACCGCAAAGGCTGGAAGGCGCCACAATGTGCGGGCGTGATCCATACCGACTTCGAAAAGGGCTTCATCCGTGCCGAGGTCATCAAGTACGAGGACTACATCCAGTATGGCTCCGAGGCCGCCGTGCGCGAGGCCGGCAAACTCGGCATAGAAGGCAAAGAGTATGAGGTGCAGGACGGCGACATCATGCACTTCCGCTTCAACGTCTAATTCCCCACCCCATGATGAATCCGCTCTACATCTATTGGCAGCCCTCGGAGGTAGCCATCCACCTTGGCTCGCTCTCCGTGCGCTGGTACGCCTTGTGCTGGCTGACGGGCCTTGTACTGGCCTACCTGCTCATGAAGTGGCTCTACAAGGAGCACAAATATAGCGACGAGAAGTTTGACCCTCTCTTTCTCTATGTCTTCTTGGGCATATTGGTAGGTGCGCGCCTCGGCCATTGCCTCTTCTACGAGCCCGACTACTTCCTCTCCTCGGGCACACATATCGTGGAGATGTTCCTGCCTATCCACTTCCTTGAGGGTGGTGGATGGAAGTTTACGGGATTTGCCGGACTGGCCAGCCACGGTGGCGTGGCGGGCCTCCTTGTGGGTCTTTGGCTCTATATCAAGCGATACAAGATGCCAACCTGGGTGGTACTGGACCTGATGGGAGTGGTCTCCTGCATCACGGCATGCTTCATCCGGCTGGGAAACCTCATGAACTCGGAGATTGTCGGCAACGTGACGGACGTTCCCTGGGCCTTCATCTTCGCCCATGTTGACAAGGCGCCACGCCACCCTGGACAGCTCTATGAGGCCATCGCCTATGCCTGCTTCTTCGCCATCATCTTCCTCATCTACCGCAAGCACAAGGACCGTGTGGGCACGGGACTCTATTTCGGTCTCTGCCTGACGCTGGTGTTCACCTTCCGCTTCTTCATCGAGTTTACCAAGGAGGTACAGGAGGCTTTCGAGGCCAATCTGCCGCTCGACATGGGCCAGTTGTTGAGCATCCCGCTCATCGCCCTGGGCGTATGGGCGATGATCCGTAGCCGCCACATGAAGGCTGCAAAGTAGGAGAACGCCCCTACCCCATCTTTTTCCAGGCTTCGCCCAGCATGGCGTAGCCGCCAAAACCCAGCTGCTCCACTTCCGCCAGTCGCTGGTAAGACACTCCGCCGAGGGCAACGACCTGCTGGTCGATAATGCCTTCGGCGCTGGCTTTTAATAAGGCCTGCTTGGAAAAGGCCGACCGATACCCCTGCTTGGAAATACTGTCGTAGATAGGGCTTAGGAAGACGTAGGCGCAACGTGGCTTCCACGCCCTCACCTCGTCCAGGCTATGGCAAGATCGGCTCACAGAGCCTTGGAAACCAGCGGGAGCGACGGGGTTGCGGTAGCTCAGATGAATGCCTCCCAGTCCATAGCGTTCCGCGAGCACATGGTGGTCGTGCAAGACGAGGCGACTACGGTACGCCTTTGGGACACCCTCTATGAGTTGGGCAACGGCCCGTGCGTCGGCATCGGGCTTGCGGATGTGTACACGGTCGAAAGACTCGTCCAGCAACCGGACGATAAAAGAAGCCTCGCCCGGCACGAAGCCGGGCAAGGTGATGGCTATGCGAAGCATGATTAGCCTTTGAGTTTCTTGATGATCAGGTCAGCAACCTTCTTACCCGACATCAGCATACCGCCGAAGATCGGCCCCATACGCGGCGTACCTGCCACAGCAGAGGAAGCCATGCCACAGACGTAGAGACCGGGATAGATCTCGCGTGTGCCTTCCACAACGAGACGCTCTCCCTCGGCCACGTCCAGCGAGCGCTCACCCATCACGCCACCCGTCTCCGTCTGGAGTTGGATGCCATTCTTGCGGGCCACCACACAGGCTATCTCGCTATCGTGGCCCGTGCCGTCGATGACGCATTTGGCCATGATATTGATGGGATCGACGTGCATTCCCTCGCGCAGAACGGGCGTCCAGTTGACCACCACGCCACTTACGACGTTACTTTTGAACACCACGTCCTCCACGCTATAGCAGTTGAAGACGGTAGCTCCAGCATGCACGGCATGGTAGAGGAGCGCGGAAGTGCCCTCCACAGAGTCGAGGGTATAGAGTCCATCCTCAAAGGGCGTATAGTTGATGCCAAAGTCGCGAACGATGTCCAGCGCCTCCTCCTGGATCACAATCTGGTTGAACATCATCGCGCCACCCCACATTCCGCCGCCGGGAGAAAGCTTTCTATCAAACTGAGCTACCTTCAGTCCTGCCTTGGCAAGGTAGTATGCCGCCACGATACCAGAGGGACCACCACCAACGATGGCCACGTCAATATCGAGATTGCGCTGCAATTTGTCAAAATAAGTACTGACAATTCCTTTTGAAACCTGTGTCTCTATCATCTTGTTTCTTGTTTATAAGGTTATGATTCATTGTTATTATTCCGCCCCGGAAGCGTCCGTGCAATCCTTCAGGCTGTGGCTGATACGGGCTGCACAGAAGTTGGGACCACACATGGAGCAGTAGTTGCCCTTCATGTCATTGGAACTCTTGTAGTATTCCAACGCCCGTTCAGGGTCGAGCGAAAGATTGAACTGATCCTTCCATCTGAAGTCGTAGCGCGCCTTGGACAGGGCGTCGTCGCGAACCGAAGCACCAGGATGGCCCTTGGCCAGGTCGGCCGCGTGGGCAGCAATCTTATAGGCGACAATACCCTCGCGCACATCCTCCTTCGTAGGCAGTGCGAGATGCTCCTTCGGTGTGACGTAGCAAAGCATGGCCGTACCAAACCATCCGATCATGGCTGCGCCGATGGCGCTGGTGATATGGTCGAAACCAGGCGCGATGTCTGTGACGAGCGGGCCGAGGGTATAGAAGGGTGCGCCGTGGCACTTCTCGATCTGGCGGTCCATGTTCTCCCGAATCTTGTTCATGGGCACATGGCCGGGACCTTCGATAAATGCCTGCACGCCATGATCCCACGCACGCGTCACCAGCTCACCCATGGTGTCGAGCTCGGCAAACTGGGCGGCATCATTGGCATCGTGGGTCGAACCGGGACGGAGGCCGTCACCCAAGGAGATAGCCACGTCGTAGCGATGGCAGATCTCGCAAATATCGTCGAAATGGGTATAGAGAAAACTCTCCTCGTTGTGGGTCTGACACCACTTGGAGATGATGCTGCCGCCACGGCTCACCATACCCGTGAGGCGACCGATCGCCAAAGGTACGTTCTTCAGGCGGATGCCACAGTGGATGGTGAAGTAGTCCACACCCTGCTCACATTGCTCGATGAGCGTGTCGCGGAACACCTCCCAGTTGAGATCCTCCGGTTTGCCACCTACTTTCTCAAACGCCTGGTACATGGGGACGGTACCCACGGGCACAGGGCTGTTGCGGAGAATCCATTCACGCGTCTCGTGGATATCGTCGCCTGTGGACAGATCCATCAGCGTGTCACCTCCCCACTTGCAGCTCCACACGGCCTTGTCAACTTCTTCCTCAATGCCCGACGACATGGAGGAGTTGCCGATATTGGTGTTGATCTTCACCAGGAAGTCCGTACCGATGATCATCGGCTCGGCCTCGGGATGGTTGATATTGGCCGGAATGACGGCACGGCCCTCGGCGATCTTTTGGCGGACAAATTCGGGGGTGATAAACGTCTTGATACCACGCTCCTCGCAGTCCATGTTCTCGCGGATGGCGACATACTCCATCTCCTCCGTGATAATGCCTTCGCGGGCGCAGTCCATGATTGTCTTTCCCTTTCTGCGATCTGTCCACGCCTTGCGGAGTTTCGGAAGACCTTTGCGCAGGTCGATCTCCACCTCTGGGTCGCTATAAGGGCCGCTGGTGTCGTAGATCGTCACGGGCGGATTCTCGATGCACTGCTTCTCACCATCGACCATCTTAACAGTCGGCGTGAGTGTCACCTCGCGCATACCGACGCGCAACTCAGGGAAGAGCACGCCCTTGCGATAGACCTTCCGGGAGGAAGGATAGGTGAAATGAGGATTGAATTGTTCGGTTTTCATATTTATTGTTGTTCTGATTGTTCTAATATACGGAGGATGGCCTTCGTCTCCTCGACTGGCTGCTCTGCATCGAGGATGCCACCACTGATAGCCACCCCGCTCACTCCCGTCTGCAGCACAGGCAACAGGTCTGCCCGCGTGATACCGCCTATGGCGACAACGGGCAGCAGGATGTTCTCCCGCCTCATGGCCTCGACGATGGCGCGGTAGCCCTCCTGTCCGAGAACAGGGGCGAGACGCTGCTTGGTGGTGGTGAAGCGATAGGGACCACAACCGATGTAGTCCACACCCTGGCGATGTAGGCGGCGCACGTCGTCGATGGTGTTGGCTGTGCCACCGATGATCAAGTCGGGACCCAAGAGTGTACGGGCCTCGTCGGCAGGCATGTCCTTGCTCCCCAGGTGCACGCCATCGGCCCCGACCCGTTTCACCATCTCGACACGGTCGTCGAGGATGAGGCGGGCGTGATAGCTGCGACAGAGCGCCACGGCCTCTTGGGCAGTGGACAAGAATGTGGCCTCATCGGCCTCCTTCATGCGGAGCTGCACCCAGCGGCAGCCTCCTTCGAGGGCCATGCGGATGCCTTCTATGTAGCCATAGCGGCTGTTGTGATGGGAGATAAATTGCAACATAGCTTATTGTTCGGTCAATATCAAAGGTTGAGGATCATAAAAATGATTCACCGGGCCGTGTCCCTCCCCGACCGAGACATCAGCTCCAGCTCGCAAAGCTTCATAGAGATAGGCTTTGGCAGAGGCTACGGCCTCGCAGATCCCCTGCCCTCTCGCCACAAAAGAGGCGATAGCCGAGGAGAGCGTGCAGCCCGTGCCATGGGTGTTGCGGGTGGAAATCGTGGCGGAAGAGAAGGTGTGGAACGAGCCGTCGATCAGCAGCAGATCCGTCTTCTCCCTACCCTGCCCGTGACCTCCCTTGACCAACACCGCCTTCGGCCCCATCTGCAGGATCTGGCGTGCGGCGGCCTTCATGTCCTCCAAGCCGTGGATGGGCCTGCCGACAAGTAGCTCTGCCTCAGGGATGTTGGGTGTAAGGAGGGTGGAAAGAGGCAAGAGTGTGGCCTGGAAGAGGGACAACGCATCCGGCTCCATCAGTCGGCTGCCCGAGGTGGAGACCATCACGGGGTCGATAATCATCGGGGGCAACGGATAGCGACAGAGCGTGGTGGCGATGGCACGAATCGTCTCGGCGTCATTGACCATCCCCACCTTGATGGCTTGCGGGTGGAGGTCGTCCATCACGGCAGCTATCTGGTCGGCAACGACGCCGGGCGTAACTTTGCAGATAGACCGCACGCCCAGAGTGTTCTGTGCCGTCACGGCCGTGATGGCAACGGATGCATAACATCCCAGGGCCGAGATCGTCTTGATATCGGCCTCTATGCCCGCGCCTCCGCAACTATCGGATCCGGCAATCGTGAGTATATGATGATATGTTTTCATTTTCCTACGGCAGCATTACCTGCATCAGGTGCAAAGGGTATAATCTCAGACTGGCCAAGCGGCCAACCACCCCGAGTCGGTTTTACGACTTGATGGCAAAGTTATATCGTTTCTGCCACAACACAAAAGAAACGGGAGAAGTTTAACAATCTTTTATACACAAAACCCATGGGGCGGGGAAACGACTTGCTTCCCTACCCCATGGGTATGAAAACTCTAAGGACCTTTCAGCCCAAGAAGCAGCTTATTGGCCTGGCTCGTTGATCAGCACGGACGTGACGCTCTCCTTGCCATCCTTGTAGAGGCGCGCCTTGAACACACGGCCACTGAAAGCGACGGGCGAGGTATAGACGGGCGAGGAGGCCGTGGGAGTCGATCCGTCGGTAGTATAGCGGATGGTGCCACCTACCGGACTATTGGCAGCCACCTTACCATCCACAAGGCGCAAACCCGGGTTGGGGATGCGGAAGTTGATCGCGCGCTTTGCCCAGGCTGGCATCTCGCAGTCGGCTATCTTCTTATAATAGGTGGAGAGGGAACGGAAATAGGTCGTCTCGGCGGCCTCACCCTGCTGTGTCTCCCATTCGGGCTTGGCATTCCATCCGCGCTCCAGAAGACCGAGAATCTTGGGGAAGAGCTGGTATTCCACCCATTGCGGACCGCGAATGCACTCGGCCCACAACTGGCCCTGTACGCCCACGATATTTTTGCGCGCGTCCTGCTGGAGCGGGAGCAGGCCCGAGGGCGTGGTGGTCCATTGGCGCGGGCGTCCGTTGATGCTATCGTGCATGGATCGGTAGAAGTCGTAGGGCATCAGGGCAAACGTCACAGCCTCGTCGACCGTGCCACCCCATTGCAAGCCACGCTCCTCGGGGTGGCGGCTGTAGGCGAGGTCGAGATAGCAGTTGGTCACGTCGCTCATGACGACGGGCCACCCGTTGTTGGCCATCTCGTGGTAGCAGTCGCCACTACCCCACTCCGGCACGGCAGCCCAGAGGTTGAGGCCACCAGCCCATTTCTTCATGAAGGGTGTGTCGAGCGGACGATGGCGCGTGACGATCTCCTGCCATCCGCCAAACTTCACGCCTCGCTGGGCCATATAGTGGATAATCTGCTCGTAGAACCAGGAACTGACGGCCTCCTTGCCTTTCAGTCCCTCGCGCTCGGAGAGGCGCAGGGCTGCTGGCGAATTGGTCCATACCTGGTCGGGCACCTCGTCGCCGCCAAGATGGAGGAACGGCAGCGGCGCGTCGGCCTCTTGGTACATCAACAGCACCTCGTCGATCACCTTCTCCATGAAGGTCAGCGAGGAGGGCAGTCCGGGGTCCATCACGTTGTCGTGGTAGCCCTGGGCAGAGGTGTACTGGGAGGCGTCGTCGGGATCGGCCAGACGATATTCCATGGCCTTGGCAGGGTCGGTCTGCTTGTATTTCTCATAGCGTGCCTCCATCGAGCGGATGGCAGCGCGTGCATGGCCGGGACATTCCACCTCGGGCACCACGCTGACATGGCGCGCCTTGGCATAGCGCAGCAGGTCGATAAACTGCTGGCGGGTGAGGTAGCCGTTGCCCGTCGTGGGACCATTGGGATCGTAATGGCCGTCGTAGCCAGGATAGAGACGATCGCGCTCGTCGGTCGTGTAGCCACGCCGACTACCCACCTCCGTGAGTTCGGGCAGTCCGGGTATCTCCAGTCGCCAACCTTCGTCGTCGCAGAAGTGGAGATGGAGCACGCTGAGCTTGTAGTCGGCCAGGGCGTCAACGACCTTCAGCAGGTCCGCATAGGGCGTGAAGTTGCGCGCAATGTCGATCATCTGTCCTCGATAGGCGAAGTCGGGCCAGTCCTTGATATCCATGGCATGAAGTTTCCCATTGGCATTGAGGGGATTGCGGAGCAAGGCAAGGAGCGTGCGCGTGGCGTTCCAGACGGCATGCGCGCTCTTGCCGACTATACTGACAGCATCGGGCCGGATGCTGAGTTCGTAGTATTCTTCCTCCGTGGAGGGCAGACTGGCATCGACGGTCAGACGAATGGGCACTCCCTGGGCACGATAGGCCAATCCGTGCTGGTTGGCCAGGTCGGCGGCGAGAAGGCGTGCCTCGTTGCCCGACTGTGCATCCGGCACGAGGCAGAATCCGCCACCAAGGTCGCAGAGGCCGTCAGCCGTCACGGACTGCTTCACAGAGGGCAGCACATCGGCGGGGGAAAGGGTGGGGGAAGCGGTCAGACGGGCGTTGTTACGGTAGTTTTTCTCCACGTCGCGCGTCAGCTCCTGGTCGGCAAAGGGCTTCGCATGAAACTCCACGGGCACGGGCTTGCCGTCCTTGCCGACGATGAACATCCCTTCGGGCACGTAGCTCTCGCGACACAGGTCGCCGCCGAACGTCGCGCTGAAGACCAGGGAGTCGCCGTTGGCAAGGGGCTTCCAGGCCTCCGTGGGCGACAGGCGGAAGTAGTTGGCCAGGACCGTATGGAAAGCCAACTGAGGCGTGCTCACCTGCTGGGGGTACATCGGCAACTGCGAGAAATAGATACTCCAGTCTGCGTCCAGCGGCTCGCCCGTCTGGTTGTGGAGGACAAACCGGGACGTGAACTTGCCGTTTTCCTGCGACAATTTCTCATAATCCATGCGCACCTGGGCCTGGAGTGGCATCGCAAGTGCGAGCAATGCAAGGGGTAGGGTAGTTTTCTTCATCTTATCAAGAGGCTTTGCCCATATTATGTTTGGGAAATAATCTGTGGGCAAAATTACAAAATATTTCTCAGATAAGCGGACCTATAGGACATAAAAACAGTTTATCAGAGATTTGGGCTGACGCGGACGCATGTGTCTCATCGCCTGATAGCATCTGCAATGTGCCGATTTCCCGACAGTACAGCCCCTGCATCCCGAAGTCCTGCATCCCGAAGGCATCCCGAAACCATCCCGAAGGTTACTGAAGGTTACTGAAGGTTACCGAAGGGCCTCACGAAGGGCCTCACGAAGCATAACTTAGGACCCGACGCGAAGGTAAGTAGGGTGGGGGAACGAAGGTAAGTAGGGCTCGTGAGAGAGGTAAGTAGGGGGACAAAATCACACCCTGTTCCATTTTTGTTTGGTCATCCCATAGTTTTGTCGTAACTTTGCAGAAACCTTTTTAGACAATGAGAAAGAAGACTTTATCGACGAAGATGATCCTCTCGGCCGCCCTGCTTCTGACGCTTGGCGCAGGAGAGGCCATGGCGCAGAAGCGCGCCTTCACCATCGAGGATGTATATCGTTCACAGTATGTTGGCGCACCACAACTGAGCCCCGACGGCACCCGACTGGTCTTCACGACCACGCAGCAGAGCCTGCCCGCACAGTCGTCGAAGACCAACCTCGTACTGATGGAGACGGGGAAGAACGGCACTACGCGCACGCTGACCACCGACGGCATGAGCTTCGGACCGCAATGGAGCAGCGATGGCAAGTCGCTATACTATACTGGCTACGCCACGGGCACGGCACAGCTCTACCGTATGGACCCCGCCACGGGCGAGACCACCCAGCTGACCGACTTCGCCATGGGGGTAGGCGACGCCTTGGTATCGCCCGACGGACGCTATGTGGCCTTCACGGCTACGGTCTATCCCGACCTGGGTGCGGACGCCAAAGCCAACCTGGAGCGCAAGCGCAGGAAAGAGGCGGGACCCGTTCACGCCCATATTGCCGACAGCCTGCTCTTCCGCCATTGGACGGAGTATCAGGACGGACGCTTCCAGCACATCATCGTCTGCGACCTGCAAGACAAAACCTACACGGACGTGACGCCCGGCACGTGGCATTCACCCGTCTTCTCGCCCAACGGCGGCGCGGGACTCTTCGCCTTCTCGCCCGACAGCAAGGAGATCTGCTTCACCTCGAATCGGGACCGCCACCAGGAGGCATCGACCAACTGCGACCTCTGGACGGTCTCCGTTACGGGAGGAGAGGCAAAATGTCTGACCAAGGAGAACCCGGCATGGGACGGACAGCCGCTCTATTCGCCCGACGGACGCTACATCGCCTACCGCTTCCAGACCGTGCCCAGCTATGAGAGCGACCGCTTCCGCCTTGCCCTCTACGACCGGACGACAGGAGAGAAGCGGGTCCTGACAGAGCAGCTCGACAACTGGGTGGACGACTTCAAATGGAGCGCCGACTCCAAGGATATTTATTTCCTCACACAGGAGCGTGGATATGAGCCGCTCTACAAACTCAACCTCAAGACGGGCAAGTGGAAACCAGTCGTCGCGCAGCGAGCCATCCAGGGTTTCGACTTCGACAGCAAGGGCAACATCTACTACGCCTACACCACGACGGGCAAGCCCGTGGACCTCTACAAAGCAAACGAGCGCAAGGGTGGGGAAGAGCAGATCACCTTCTACAACCAGAAGTTTGCCGAGGAGGTCGATATCCGTCCCTCAGAGCAGATGTGGGTGATGGGAGCTGGTGGCGACTCCATCCACGTGTTCATCGTCAAGCCGCACGACTTCGACCCCAACAAGAAATACCCGCTCGTCATCAACGTCCATGGTGGTCCGCAGATGCAATGGATGGACTCCTACCGAGGAGACTGGCAGGTGTATCCCGGAGCGGGATACGTCGTGGCTTATCCCAACCCGCACGGATCGACGGGCTACGGACAGGACTTCACGCGTGCCATCTCCCAGGACTGGGGCGGCAAGCCCTACGAGGACGTGCTGGCCGTCACGGAGGCCTTGGCCAAACTCCCGTATGTCGATAAGGACCGCATGGGTGCCATGGGATGGAGCTATGGCGGCTATTTCATGAACTGGCTGCAGGGCCATGAGCATCCCTTCAAGTGCCTGGCCTCGATGATGGGTCTCTACGACCTGCCCTCCATGTGGGGTACGACGGAGGAACTGTGGTTCCCCAACTTCGAGATGAACGGACAGCCTTGGAACTCACCATTGTATAAGAAGTTCTCGCCCTCGGAGTACGTGCACAACTTCAAGACCCCGACGCTGATCATCACGGGCGAGCGCGACTACCGCGTCTCCTACAATCAGAGCCTCGCTTATTTCTCCACGCTTCAAGCACTGGGCATCCCGAGCCGACTGATTGTCTTCGACCACGACGGCCACTGGCCCAGTTCGTTGCGATCCATGCCGGTCTATTACAACGCCCACCTCGAATGGTTCCACAAGTACCTGGGTGGCGACCCGGCTCCGTGGAAAACGGAGGACCTGATCAACAACAACGTGGAGTATAAACTTCGATAACAGTCGATGGCTTTCAAGGGACGAAAAAGACGCATCGCCGTCATCGCCGCACTATGCTGTGCGGTGGTGGCGGGGGCCGTGTTGTGGAACTTCCCTGCCAAGAGGAAGCCGCTCCCTACGCCTCGTGTGTTCTATCGCGACGTGATGCTGCCCACCACGCCTATGAAAAACCAAGGCAGCAGCTCCTTGTGCTGGGCGTATGCGATGCTCGCCACCATCGAGACGGAACATCTCGTGCAGGGCGACAGCGTCAACCTCAGCGTCGATTACGTCGCAAGAACCTACCTTCGGGAGCAGGCCGAGAACCAGTTCATGAAAGGATTTCCCTTCAACGGGGATTCCGACGACCACCTCTCGACGCGGGGGCATGGCTCCCATGCTCATCGACCTGATCCAGACCTACGGCCTGGCCCACTATGATGCGTACCACCGGGGCGACCAGGCGGACATGGGCGTCATCACACGCAAGCTCCAGAAGTGTGTGGACGGGACGATGACGTTCCCTGACCTGCGACAGGGCGTGGACCAGATTCTCGACGACGGACTGGGCCCCATGCCACAGTCGATATTCATGTTCGGCACGCGCTACACGCCGCTGGAGTTTGCCCATAGCGTCTGCAAGGAGAAGGAGTGGGTCGCCATGACCAGTTTCACACACCACCCGTTCTACCAACGCTTCGCTTTGGAGGTGCCCGACAACCGCTACCATAGCACCTTTCTCAACGTGCCCATCGACACCCTGATGGCGCGGATAGAGCAGAGCGTGCGCAGAGGACATCCCGTCTGCTGGGAGGGCGACATCAGCGAACCGCGCTTCAACTGGGAGGCAGGATTCGCCCAACTGCCCGACGAGACCGAAGAGGTGACGCAGGAGGCTCGACAGACGGCCTTCGAACACCACCAAACCACGGACGACCATTGCATGAGCATCGTGGGACTGGCGCACGACGGCGAGGGAAGACGCTATTTCATCATGAAAAACTCATGGGGGGCGTCCAACCAGTTTAAAGGCTTCATCTACGTCAGCTTTCCCTATGTCCGCATGAAGACCATCGCCGTGATGGTCAAGGCGCAGGAGGGAAGCAAAAGGGGATAGCACAGGAAGGACGCGTGGCCGATGAGGCTTCATGGCGCGGTCTGTGGCTATTTACGTAGTCTATCACTATTTACAATAAACAAAAGAGAAAAATGGACAAAGATTTTATTTGGACTGACGATGTGGATTGCGCCATTACCGTCTGTGACAAAGAAGGGAAAGTACTCTTCCAGAACAAGGTCTCCCGCGGACTGTTTCAGCGAGACGGCGAGACGATGGTGGGCAAGAGCCTTATGCCCTGCCACTCCGACCACTCACGTGGCCTGATCGGCGAGATGCTCGCCACGGGCAACACCCATTGTTACACCATCACGAAGAAAGGACGCAAGAAACTCGTCTATCAGACTCCGTGGAAGCAGGACGGCGAGGTAGCCGGACTGGTCGAGATTTCGTTCTATCTGCCCGAGACGATGGTACACTACGACCGCGACAAGGGTGAGTAATCGCGAAATACAGACAGATTGAAGATATGATGGAACAAGGCCGTTTGCACCTTGGGCAACGCGGATACTCGGCCGTACTGGTCGTGGCCGGCCTCCTCTACCTACTACTGGAGCATAACACAACACCCACCTTGCTCGACGACGTGGTGTATCACTTCCAGTTTACGGCATCGGGAGGTCTGCCCCCTGAGCCTATCCAAAACTTGGGCGACGTGCTTCGGTCGCAATACTGGCATTATCTGACGATCAACGGACGCGCGCCGGCTCATGTGCTGGCGCAAACCTTTCTTACGTTGGTGCCGGGACAAGTCCTCAATGTGCTCAACGCCTTGTTGTTCATGCTCCTCATCGACGGGGGCGTACGACTCATTGCACCGCCGAAGCAAGGCAGGGTGGCCTGCGCCGCCCTGCTGGGCGGAACAATCTTCGTCCTGCTGCGGGGCTTCCAGGGGGCATTGCTTTGGCAGCTGGGTACGCTCAACTACCTTTGGCCGATCGTCCTCCATCTCTTCTTTCTACTCTCATTGAGAAAACGACTGCAGCAAGCCCCTACCTTGGGTAGCACGATCGTCCTTCTTCCTGTTGCCTTGTTGGCGGGATGGACACATGAGGCATTGTCGCTCCCTGTCTCATTAGGGCTTGTCACATGGCTGATCGTCAACGGGCAGGGAAAGCAAAGGCAGCTTCTCGCCCCTGCCATCGCCGCCTACATCATAGGTACCGCACTTTGCCTTGCCTCGCCAGGTATCTGGCATCGGGCTGGCGATGCGCCCACATTCGCCAGCCGCCTTATCAACGGATGCGTCGCCATCGCAACCAACGTGCGGATTCTATGGGCGTTGATGCTTACACTACTGATATTATGGAAGCAAAAGCGCATCTCTAAAAAGCTGGTACTGCGCTATCTACCTGTGGCAGTGATGATTTCGGCAGCTTATGGCATCGTCTTCGCCAGCGGTGTGACCCTCGACCGCGTGGCTTTCCATGCGGAAATGATGACGCTCCTCGCGCTCCTCGCCCTCTGGTGGCAGACCGTAGGCATGAAGGCCATGCGGATCTTGGGGATCGTGATGACTGCTGTCGCTCTGACGCTCTATGCTCCTGCCCTGGCCATGTGCTGCCAGCAGGTGGACAACTATCGCTATGCCGTGGCACAGATGAAGCAGCCTGGCGTAAGCATCATACAGACGCGCGATGTGAGACCGGCCAACACCCTGGAGCGTATCGCCTACGAACGCTATGTCATGCCCTTTGCCGACTACGGCTTTTTCAGCTGCTACATGGGGTTTGACGCAGAGGATAGCAATATGCGCTGTGCGGCCAGTCTCTACGGCAAGTCGCGTCTGTGGTTTCTACCCGAGGATATAGTCCTCAAGATGAAGAACAACAGCCTCAGTAGCAACAAGTTTACCACCGATGAGGGCAACCGTCTGTATGCGATACGAATCGGCAAGGAGCAGAAGGTGAAGGGCGTGGAGTTTCTCCTCAAGCCCGAAGACCCGGCCTGTCTCCACTTCTGGCAGCGCCCCGTAGCCTACAAGGGAGATAGCTACGCCCTCGACGACTTCCATTGGGAAGTCCTACAAGTGGCGGGACGCCATTATCTGGTCTTCACTCGCCCCGTTACAGCCATCAGTAGGCGCATTGACCATATCGCTATCCATTAGGTGGCTGGAAGTCGTGGAAACGAGTTGTGAAACTCTGTAATTGTAAAATCTATTCATTGATTATCTATAAAATAGGCACGAGACCACATACAGAGACGTTTTTCCTAAAAAACCACCTAAAAAGCAAGTTAAGTGCATCGGCCAATGAAGTTAAGTTCATCAGCCTACGAAGTTAACTTCATCGGCCAACGAAGTTAACTTCATCGGGCATTGAAGTTAACTTCCCCAAAAAGGCCCCTATATGACCTACTTTTACCTCTCGAAAGTCTTACCTGACCATATACGAGAATAAAAACTCTTAAATGCTAAAATCAGACAGCACCCTCAAAATGTCATGATTTTTACTCGTTCTGATATTTATTATTTACCTTGCATCGGCTCTCAAGTCATTCACGAAGGGAAGTGTGTGGCTCACGAAAAGCAGAATGAGATGATAGATTTGGCAGTAAGTTCTTCTCTATTTTGCTGTGGGACGGAGTTACTTCCTTACCAAAACGAGCATTAACAACAAGGAGATGCTACCAACTAGTAGATACTAACAAACAAAACAACGTAAACGATATGAAACACAAAAGCAGTATGTGTCTCACCCTTTGCGGTGAGATTTATATGCTCAATCTTGATGAAGCGCTGCTGTTTGAGGCTGACGACCACTACACGAAAATACGCAATCTGTATGGCAACAAGATCATGGTGCCCTTCTGTCTCGGGGAGATAGAACGGGAGATTCGGACGAGGTTTCCAGACCACAACAATTTGGTCAGGATGGGCCAGAAATACATCATCAATAAGAATCGGGTCTTCCACATGAATGCCCTCAAGCAGACGGTGTCGCTCTACGACTCCAATGGGCAGGTGGTCGTACTCAATGTATCGAAACCAGCGCTCAAAAGCTTGATGCAGGACGCGCGTAGCTCTTATGCGACGCTGCCGTCGGATGAGCCCGACGACCCAGACCTCGATCCTGACGAAGGAAAGGGGTGTGGGTTTACCTCCCCATCCGCTGATTGAATGGACATTTCCCATAGTGGGAAATGTGAGACACCCCTTGTGGTGTATTGTCACTCACGAATAAATCATAACGATTCACGAAAACAACCATTGCTATTTCGTTTGGCTCCATAGATTATGTATAATTTTGTACACGTTTACTCTGACAAAAAGAGGTCTATCAATGTCTCTATACCTTATTATATATATGGGAAGAGCAACAGAAAAAACAATTTATTCGTACAATTAAATAAGATTATGAGAATTGGCACACCCCAAAAAGAGGTGAAAAAGCCCCTCTTCACATTGTTTTATATATTGTTCTCTCTAATAGTCTCAAATTTACTTTGCCAGAGACGCTTTTATGGAGACACAGTAAGTGTGCCTATCACATCTCTACCGTCTCTATCCATTATAATGATGAGTAACACAGCTATTGTCTTCTTTGTGACAAAACAAGAAGTACTTAAACTATAAGCCACGGGGTTACAATTCAAAGGAAAAAATAGATAAACAGAAAAAACAATAAATAATTTTACAACAATGAAGAAAACATGCTCGTTAATCTTAATGGCAACAACAATAGTTGGGGCTGTTATTGCGAAAGGTCTTTCTCCTTTTAGTGTGCCAACTCAAGAAGAGGCTGTTGGCAGTGCAAAAACGGAGAGCACACCATCAATGCAGGTTGAGTCAGAAGAATCTTCTGCTGATTCTTTGTCAGTATTTGTATCTGACAAATCCATACCACTAACATTCACTAATGATAAGACATTTCCTTGGACAATTGGAGAGGACTATCTGCTAAATGGCAATGTTGGAAACACAAACAGTGCTTCCACACTGTCATTTTCATACAATTGTGACAAACGTACAGAACTGAGCTTTGATTGGGCTTGCAACGAGTATAGCTGGCACAAGTTGTACTTGTATATTGATGGGGTTTTGACAAACACCACAACGAACTCTTCGTTCACTTCTGCACGATATTTTATAGACAAAGGTAGTCATGTGATAAGCTTTAAGGATTCCATCGGTGGCTATACACATGACCTATATTATCGTAGTGGGATACGGAACATCTGCGTGAGATCCATCTTGCCATTAGAGACAATTGCTCTGACTGAGAAATCACAACCGCTGACGTTCATCAATGAATCAGAATACCCATGGACAACAGAAGATGGGTATATTCAAAATGGAAACTATGGACATCCGAATAGTACGTCAAAGTTCTCAACGACTATTAAAATTGACAAACCTTCGAAATTTTCATTTTGGAGCTCGACTTATTACTATGACAGCAATAATTGGGCTTATGACTACAAAAATTACCACTATTTCAGCTTTAAAATCAATGGTAAAACCTATATGGGTAGAGAAAATGGTGCTGGAATGACTTCTGTTTTATTGGAACCTGGTGATTATACATTAGAATGGTGCGATTCCATATATAACAACACAGAAAATGTAAAGACCAAAATTCAAAACATAGAATTGTCTTCTAATTGGATTGACATAGAGCTTGCCAAGGCAGGAACTCTTGGTGTAGAAGTGTTGTATAAGGTAGATGTGCTGAATGATGTAGAACTTTTGAAGGTTTCAGGCAATCTGAACAGTGACGATTGGACGGCAATCAAAAACATGAAGAATCTGTTAGGCTTGGATTTGTCAGAGGCTAAGTTTAACTCTGTACCGGGCTATGCGTTTGACGGGTTGAGCAATTTGTCATATGTAGTTTTGCCAGAAGGACCAACAAGTATTGGACAATATGCATTCTACAAGACACAAATACTAAATATTAACATTCCGAACACCGTGACATCCATTGGCCAGTTCGCTTTTGCTGGCACCAGAATAAGGAAAGTTAATTTTAAAGAGGGTTCCGAACTGACGTTTATTGGAAATAATGCATTCGGAGGGTGCACCTCTTTGGAGCAATTTATCATGCCCAATACGGTAATGTCTCTTGGAACAAAGAATGGCAATGATAACGGTGCGTGTGAAACCTTCTACAACTGCGCTAATCTCGAAAAACTTCATTTCTCAGATGCTTTATTAACTTTGGGACAAAGTGTTTGCAATAATTGTACCAAGTTGAAAGATGTTCATCTACCACAAAATATTCAGTCTATACGTAGCAATGCATTCCGCGAAACACCATCTTTAAGAAAAATAGAATTGCCTGCATCGTTAAAGACAATAGACTACCAAGCATTCTATCAATGTGGTCTTGATAGTGTTAAGCTACCAATAACTTTATCAACATTGGACACCTACGCTTTCCAAGAATGCAAAAATCTGAAATATGTGGAGTTGCCGTCTTATATAGGTAATTACAAAAACAATTTCGATGAATGTAATTCCATTCAGAAAATTGTGTCTAAGTCCGCAACACCTCCTGTAATTTCAAAAGACCCATTCTCTTATGGACCATCCAAGTCGGGTGTTACCTTGGTTGTACCATCATTTGCGGTTGCCAACTATAAACTCGACACATACTGGTATCAGTTTGGAAACATTCAGGAAATGGATGTTGACTTGGATTATTGGCGTATTGCCGGTGCTTTATCATTGACTAACAACCGTCGTATGAATGGTAAGCCAGATATAGACTTGTACTATGGAGGACAGTTTGCCATTAGTGGTAACGCTCCGATGACAATCAAGAACTTTGATATATTTGTAAGCGAATCTAATCCTGGCCGTTTGCTGAATGATTGTTCATCTATGACAGCAGATAGCGTTACAACCCATTTCTCTGTGGATGCCAACAAGTGGTATTTTCTTACACCACTCCATGACGTGGATCTTACAAAGGTAACACACAGTAACAATGCTTCATTCGTTTTCCGCTACTATGATGGGGCAAGCAGAGCAACCAATGGAACAGGTAGCAGTTGGAGAAATGTAGATGACGGTAAGTTGTTGGCTGGCAAGGGCTACATATTCCAATGCAATTCATCGGGTGTCGTAACTATGCCATCAGAAACGACAGGACACATTCAAGTGTTGAATACAAATGATGTAACGACAAATTTGAAGGCGCATGAATCCACGGCTTCAGCTAACAAAAACTGGAATTATGTAGGCAATCCTTATCCTGCATACTATGACATTTATTATATGGACTTCACAGCCCCAATCACAGTATGGACTGGCAACACCTATAGGGCTTACTCTATAGTAGATGATGACTTTGTACTTCGTCCTATGCAGTCATTCTTTGTACAGAAGCCAGATGCTGTTGACAACATCATCTTCCACAAAGAAGGTCGTCAGATGACATCTGGTATAGAGCGTGGTCCCGCAGCCAAAGTTCGCGCTATGACTGCTGCAAATGTATCACGAAAGTTCTTCAATTTGGAAATTTCAAATGAAGATAGTCTAAAGGACGATACTCGTTTAGTTATCAACGAAGATGCCAGTATTGGTTATGAGATAGAAAAAGATGCTTCTAAATTTATGAGCATAGACGCAGATGTTCCTCAAATATTCACGATTGATGCGGAAGGGAATAATTATGCCATCAATGAACGTCCACAAAAAGATGGAAATATCAGTGTTGGTTATCTTGCATCGAAAGAAGGCTTCTACACTATCAGCGCTGTGAAAGCTGAAGGTGAAATCATTCTTTTCGACAAAGAGCAAATAAGTACATTGATTTGTCCTTACAAGACTATACATTCTATACGAAATCAACAGAAGGCATAAATGTAACTCGCTTTATACTGATGGTTAAGGCGAATCCTGGAGAGGTAACAGGTATTGAGGACACAGCCACATCTCAAACAAAAATAGAAGGTGGAAACGGTTGTGTAAATATTACTATTGGCGCAAAAGCTGATGTTACCATCAACACCCTAAATGGCATTACGATCTTTGATGGCAAGGTGGCTACAGGCAACAATGCCATTTCATTACCTTCGGGTGTATATATTATAAAGGTAGGCAACACATCTTCAAAGGTCGTTGTTTATTAGTAAAATGACTAAATCTTTCAATATATGAGAGGTTACAGATATTTTCTCGTCATACTGGCACTGTTAATCCAGTGTCAGTATGCGAGGGCAATACAATCCTACGAATCCTGCGGAGCCAGGTGCCTATTACACCTTGGCTTTGCAGGCCACACCGTCCGGAAGTGGTAGTTTCAATGTAAGCACGACTACAAATTGTTCCGAAGGAACTAATGTGTCATTACGGGCTTATGCAAACTCTAACTTCCAGTTTGTCGCATGGGAAAAGGATGGGGAAGTTATTTCAACATCATCATCCTTTACCTATACCATGCCGGCAAAGAATGTGAAACTTATTGCCCATTTCAAGTACAATCCATCAAGCCCTGCTGAACCGACAGAGCCCGACCTTCCTGTTTATTCTACCTTGTCATTGGCCACAAGTCCGTCAAACTCTGGACATTTCAATATTTCAAGTGGGAATAAATACGAAGTAGGGTCTTCTGTAAATTTACGAGCATACAGTAATTCAAATTTTATATTCAAGAACTGGACGGAAAATGGTGAAGTAATATCAACAAACAGTTCTTTCAACTATGTGGTAAAACCTGGTAATCCTAAACTTGTGGCAAATTTCACATATTCGCCTTCAAGTCCAGAAGAACCTTCTGAGCCACAGTTGTATCACAAACTGTTTTTGAAAAGCAACCCTGCGAACGGTGGCTATTTCAATGTCTCCAGTGGAAACTCCTATCAAGAAGGTTCCTCTGTGTATTTGTGTGCCTATTCCAATCAATGGTATCATTTCCAGAATTGGACATTGAATGGAGAAGTAGTTTCCACGAGCAGTAGTTTCTACTATACAATGCCAACAAGCAATGTTACATTGGAAGCCAATTATACTTATAATTATAATCCTTCCAATCCAGAGGAGCCTTCGAAACCAGTTGGGGAGAAAGTGAATATCTATGGCATGACCGAAAATGGAGTGCAAGGGCAGACCATCACCTATCCTGTATATCTGGAAAACGATATGATGGTTAAAGGGATGGTTGTCGATTTGCAATTTCCAGAAGGCTTTGTTGTGAATGAGGAAGATGTCCGTTTGTCTGGCCGTTCTTCTGGGCATGAGATAAACGTACAGACTTTGGAGAATAACACATTCCGTTTTTCTCTATTGGGTGACGACGCCTTTGATGGCAACAACGGAAAGATGTTTGAAGTCTTGGTAAAGATTCCGTCCGAGGCTCAAATGGGGAAGAACTATCCGGTGGTACTTACCCATGGTGTTATCCATGCAGTAGATGGCACACAGTCTGCCATTTCTGTACGTAACGGTAATATTTATGTGGAAAAAGTGTCTGAGGATGGTCTGTATGCCAAATTCTCTTTTGACAAATTGCAAGGAAGAGTCAAGTTTACAAATCTTTCCTCAAGCACAGCTACCAGCTATCTATGGGAATTCGGAGATGGGACGACAAGTACTGAAAAATCTCCGCTTCATGTCTATCAGAAATCAGGATCCTATGTTGTGAAATTAACGACAAAAGGTGAGGTTGACAGCGACGTGGCAGAGATGACTGTCTTTGTCAATGATGAAAGTACTTGGAAAGTGGATGGTACATTCTATCTCTCTGATGAGGAAACAGGAGTACGCCATTTCACTTCAACAGAGTCTCTTTTTCAGTTTATTAGTAGTTCTCCAATTACTGGAAACGTAAAAGTATCCATTAAGGCTGACAAGGATTTCGTTTATCCACTTGGCAATGCCAATTTACAAGTCCTGAATAAGATATTCAAGACTTTGGCTGCTTCCAATCACGTAGTCACATTCAACAAATGGGGCAATGGACGCAATCCCGTCATAAACTTTGGAAATGGGAAGGATGCCATAAACAAGGATTTTGTAAATATTCTTGTTGCGAACAATGGATATTTAGAATGCGAAGGAGTGGAGATGAAATTGTGGAACATCAGTTTTAATCCGTCAAGCATCCACAAACTTCAAAACCAAAGATAAGGTCTAGGGAGAAAACTGAGGAAGTGGATTTTTCACCAATCAGTACTGACTTGACATTCACATGGACACTACAGTCAAAGCCAGCAGATGTTACTGGTTTTCAAGAGACAGGTGAGCGAATGATACCTTCTATGACCATCGTAAATGAAGGAGAAGGGAACACAAAGCTAACATACTTGATTAGAGGAAAATATAAGAATGAGACACTCTGTGAATTCACCCATGAGATTACGGTATCACCAACTTTGGTGGGATTGTTCTCAAACTTGACTCCTGTAAATGGAACAGTTTCTGAGTCAACATCAGTTACATTGACATGGAATAGTATCAAGAATGCTGTCTATGATGTATATCTGTGGAATGCCCAGAACCAACGACCTACCACTCCAATAGTTTCTGGTATTTCAAGCTTGCGCTACACATCACAGAATTTCTGCCAAAATGGCTATACCTATAAATGGCAAATTGTTGCAAAGAATGACGGACAGGAATTAGCAAGTGATACGATGACATTTGCTGTAAAAAGTCTGCCAGACCTTCACGTCTATGCGGTAGATTGTTCGGAAGCAGTAGGTGGTAAAAAGTTTACAGTAAAATGGACTGTCAAAAATGATGGCGTAGGCTCTACTGGAGAAACAAGATGGAACGATTATGTTTGGTTGGTAACAGACGTATATGGTGGAACAACTCCATCTGGAACCTCCACAAATAATTCAAAACTGTTGGCTACGGTTCAAAATGTTAAGGCTCTCGAAACAGGAGAGTCTTATGACAACAGTGTTGACGTGACATTGGACGAGCGTGTATACGGCAACTACTACATCATCGTAGCTGCCGATATGTACAGTGTTACCGACATACAGTGGAGTGCAGTAGGCGGTTCTGTCTTGAATCCATACAATCCTTCGCAAGATGGTTCTACATCTTACAAACATTTGTATGCATCTACTTCCGCTTCATATAATAAGGTGTATGAACAAGGCGAAACAACTACGCTCAGTGATAATTTCTTCTACAAGAAGATAAATATTGCTGTGCCGAACTTGACAGATTTGCAGATACCAAGCATCACATCATTTGTTATCCCGAACGAAGACCCAATTCTGTCGGCTGCAAATACAAAAGTGGCAGGTGGAATTGCTGACGACGGAAAGCCCAAGGAGCTATTGACGACTTGGGAAGAGTGTTGGATTCCGTCACCTATCACTGCTGCTGGACTAAGATATTCAAACAATTACTATTCGGGAAAGAAAGTTGCGGTTAGAGTGAACGTGGCCAACAAGGGCGGTAAGGATTCTGAAAAGCCCTTCAGAACGGTTCTCTACATGTCCTCGTCTCCCGACCGAGATGCAGCACCATTGAACACCATAGGTTCGATTACTTGTCCGACAAATATCGTAGCAGGTAAAGACACGACACTTACATTTGCCTTCTATCTGCCATACACCTGGCATGGAGAAACTTATTTCCACGCTTATGCAGATATAGATGATGCTGTGTATGAGTTAGCCAACACGGTGAACAACTGGGGCAAGAGTGACAAGGTGGATGTGCTATTATGCCCTGGGGCAGACTTAGTTCCTACGGAAATGAATGTTCCAAAGAGCACTGCTTCATCATCAACATTTGATGTAACCTATAAGGTGGTGAATAAAGGAACAGGTATTCCTTTGCCTAACAACGGATCATTCTTTGCTGGAAGATGGAAAGACAAGGTCTATCTTTCAAAAAAGAGCACAGGATTAGACGACTCCGCTATTCTGTTGTTAACAATCAATAGAGCTGGAATATTCAAGGGGCCCAGCACACAAGCTGGCCCTGTACTTAGTAAACCAGAAGAATTCCATTATGAAGGAGACAACTACAGCAATACCATTTCTGTCAAACCACAAGGATTGACTTCTGGAACATATTATGCTTATGTCAAAATCGACGCAGATGATGATCTGTTCGAATATGAGGGGGAAAAGAACAATGTCATTTGTTCTGGAGCTATCAAGTTTGTTCAACCAGACTTGTCTGTAGAATTACTTTCCATTTCGGAAGATACATTGTCAAGCGATAAAGAGATTGCCTTCACTTGGAAGTTGAAGAACATCGGTTCTGGCGACATCCAGGACGCAAAGATTACAGATGCTTTCTACGCGACAGTCAATCAAGATGGAACAGGTGGTGAATTGATAGGAAAGGTTGAGAATACCATTTGGATTGCAGCTGGAGCAGAAAAGACGCTCAGAGCCAACATAAAGATTCCAAGCGACTCTCATTTGGATGGTCTGCGATACATCTACGTTAAGACGAATAGCGACTACGCCTTGCAAGAAGAATCTACCACGAACAATAGTTCGGCGGTTATAAAATCTTGGTGCAAATATGAGGCGGTGCCTTCGCCTCCTAAGATGAAAGGTGCCAATCTGTATGTAGAGAATATTTCTGTCAATAGTTCTGTAAAGCCTGGCGAAGAAGTAACAGTTACTTATACGGCACGCAATACAGGCGACGCGGATTTGGCAGACTTGGATGTTGGTCAAGACATTTTTATCTCTAATGACTATACCTTCTCCGAAGCTAAGGCACAGAAATGTGAGATAACTGCTCAAAAAGGTTCTGTCAAGAATCTGAAAGCTGGTAAGTCCACGACTATTTCTCTGACATTCAAGATGCCGGATTCGATGATGGGTGGCGACAAATACATCCATCTGTTTGCTGACCGTACCAACCAGTTGGGCGAGAAAGAGACGAATGACAACTACACTCGTTCTTCTTTCTATCTTAATGGAAATTTGCCTGATTTGAAGGTTACAACTTATGTTTTGGCAGATACGATCAAGACATCAACGGACGTGACTTTGAAGTTTACTACCATCAATCAAGGAGAATGGAATGCTGCAAAGACTACAACGGTTGTCTATCTGTCATCTTCCAACTATCTGAATGGCAATGCCAAGCAAATAGCTTCCGCTACTGTCAATGCCATCAGCAAGGGGGATAAAACAGAAAATACTGTTACATTCAGTGTTTCTGACAAGGAATATGGCAAATGGAATGTATTAATTAGGACTGATGCAAATAACAATGTGAGAGAATTGGACGAGGATAATAATCTTGTAGCCATTCCTCTTACTATCTTGCAGTCTCCACTTCCAGACTTGACCATCAAGGATATTTCTACAGAAGAGATTCTTACCAGCGGTCAGCCTATGAAGGTTAGGACTACTATCGCAAATATTGGCAAAAATGCTACTCGAACAGACAAGTGGTCAGATACTTACTATCTGTCTGAAAGCACTGTCTTGAATACGAAAACGGCAACAAAAATTGGCAACAGGACCCATGTTGGCAAACTGGATGTTGACGCGTCTTATACTAATGAAGTAAGCCTCAACATTCCTGCCAATATACAAGGTAACTTCATGTTGTTTGTCGTATCTGACGCTACAGATGCCATCACAGAAATGGGCGAGAACAACAACGTCAAAAGTATTCCTGTCTATATAAATGGCACTGCCGATACACCTGCCGACTTGGCTATAGTCAACATTAACGCCCCATCAAGCATCAAAGCTGGCGCGGAGGTCACCATTTCTTACCAATTGAGCAATGTTGGCGAGTTTACAGCTAATGGAACTTTGAATGATGTTATCTATCTCTCCAAGAACAGAACTTGGGACAAGGATGACGTCATGGTAGGTGTCGTGTCAGGCAAGGTGAATATCAACCCTGGAGAGCAAGTAACTCGCTCCGTGACTGGACGTATCACCAATGTACCGGAAGGCGATTACTATGTGATAGTCAAGACAAACTCGACCAAGACCATTGCCGAGTCTAAGGAAGATAATAACACAATAGTAGCAGCTTCACCAAGCAAACTGTCGTTCACGACAATCAGTTTAGGTAGCAGTGCTTCCGTCAACACTTCTGGTTATTACAAATTAGAGATTCCAAGTGGCTATGACGGGAAGACGGTCGGCTTCTATCTCAATCATCCAGAAGAAGCCTCGGCAGGTCTATATGCTGCATACGAACAGGTGCCTTCCACTGCCAAATATGATGTTGCAGCCAGTGCTAACCAAGGAACGCAGCAAGAACTGTTGCTACCAAATGTGAAAGCTGGTAATTATTATATCTTGGCGCAAGACAATGCCGCCTTGGTGAATGCCACAGGCAATGTGTTCTCTGAGTCGGATAATGGCTTGGCTACAACTACCAATATGATGCTCAATGTACAGGAAGTGAACTTCGGAGCCACGACTTTAAGTATTACCGAAGGCGGCAATGGCGGCTGGGTATCAACGGATGTGAGAGGAGCCTTGTTTGACTCTATCATGGACTTCCGCTTGAAGTTGGCAGAAAAGGAAATACCTGCAGAGACTGTTACGTTCAATGGCATGACAAGTTCTCGTGTCACGTTCAATCTCAACGATGCCGCAACAGGAGCATACGATGTGGTATCGGAACTTCCTGATGGAACATTGGCAACCTTGCCAAAGGGATTCAAGGTTGTCCCTGGTGCATCGGTCAGCTTGGGTGCAAAGATAGACGCACCCAATGTGGTACGTATTGGAAGCTATGCACCGATTTCTGTGTCGTATGCCAATGGTGGAAATACGGACTGCGAGGTGTATCGTTTGATGCTGGTCATCAACGATGGTTATCTCGGTACGACCATCAAGGATTTGGATCGCCATCAGTCCGTTCTCTATCTTGACTTGGGAAGCGAGAGCGACAGTCGTGGTTACACATCCATACCGCCAGGCACACAGAAAACCATCAACCTGTTTATGTACCAGACGGCACAAAACAGCAACATAACCATTTATGTGGTGAAATAAAAAAGACATTTCAAATACCCGTTGGCGGAATTAATTTAAGTTGATAAACATGAGTAAAAAGTTGTACATGTCGCTGATTTTTAGTAACTTAGTGGTGTCCAAAACATTAAGTTCAAACCATCGTATGTACAACCTTTATACAAAATTCGTCAAAATACTCGAGATATGCAAGCAATTCTCTGAAAATCTCGTCAATGAATCTGGTAATGTTCCACGTCGTGGTCCTGTTCCCAAGTTTTCGGATTTGGAAGTGGTGGCGCTATCCCCCTGACGGCAGAGACCGAGAGCATTGATAGTGAGAAGTGGTTGTTCGACTATAAATTGCAAGAATACAAGGTCCGCATTCCCAATCTCATATCAAGGAGACAGTTCAATGACCGCAGGAAGAAAACGGCAGGCCTGTGTGAGGAACTGCGCAAGCGGATTGCCATGGAAATGGATGGCGGAGAGGAACAATTCTTTGTTGACTCCAAGCCGATAGAGGTTTGTAGGGTTGCAAGAGGAAAACGTTGCAAGATGGGACGTACCGGCAATTTCTCGCAAGCTCCCGACTTCGGCTTCTGTGCTTCGCAGAACACTTTTTATTTTGGTTATAAGTTACACGCTCTCTGTGGGTTAAGTGGAGTTATCCATTCCTATGATCTGTCAAAGGCAAGTGTGGCTGACCTCCATTATATGAAGGATGTAAGACATACTTATCACGACTGTAGCATCTATGGTGACAATAAAGGGTATATTGGAGCTGACGTACAGCTTGACTTGTTCGAAACCGCACACATAAGACTGGAGTGTCCGTATCGGCTCAACCAAAAGGACTGGAACCGACATTCATTCCGTTTGCAAAGGCAAGAAAGAGGATTGAGACAATATTCTCACAACTTAACAGACCAGTTCTTGGTCATCAGAAACTACGCGAAATAACGAATGGTTTGTTTGCCAGAATCATTGGCAAAATTAGTGCACTTACCATTCTGCAATACGTAAACTTCATTAACGACAAGCCCATTGGCAGAATTAAGTATGCACTAAATTAATTCCGCCAACAGGTTTTCAAATATGAACATAAAGAATCATATCAAACAAATGCTCTTGGGGGCAGGACTGCTTTTGGCAGTCTTGCCTTCCGAGGCACAGAATATCATTCGTCCGAAGATAGCTGGGCCAAATGGTCTTTGGGTGAACAGCTACAATGGTGTGTTGTTCTTCGGGCAGACGGATATGGAAACGCAAAACTCGCAAATGCCGATGCAGTTGCGCTTCTACTATAACAGTTCGGCACAGTCTACTAATTATGGTTATGGTCTCGGTTTCTCATTAGGGTATGAGATGCGCTACCGTATCAATGAAATTGGTGGTGTCGTTATCGAAACTGGCGACGGACGTTCAGACACCTACAAGAAGTTTGGCAAGGAGTTTGAGGCGCCAGCTGGTGTATTCAGTAAGGTAGAGGAATACGAGAGTGGAAAATATCGCTTGACAGAGAAGTCGGGTGAGCAGTATTTCTTTGACGATGCCAAGTATGGCAAGGTAACAGCAATGACCGACCGAAACGGTAACAAGACAATCTTCACTTATCAAGACAGTTTGTTGGTAAGAGTGCAAGATGCCGTCGGGCATACGCTCAACCTCAGCTATACCGACGGGCTGCTCCGCAAGGCTACGGCCTCATTCCATAAAGGAAGCATCAGCTATGAATATGATGGTCTTCGCCGATTGAAGAAGCGTACTGATGCTTTGGGCAACAGCACGCTTTACAGTTACGACAAGCAGAACCGTCTCTGTGAAATCACAGATGCCAACGGCCATAAGACGCTTATTGCCTACAACAATAGTGGTATGGTGAGTCGTATGAAGACTGACGTGTCCGACAAGTCCATCCGCTATGAAGGCGACAAGACGGTATTCATTGACTATACCGCTCCACAGAACCAGTACTCTTACTATCGTTGGGATAGTCAAGGACGTGTCATCGAGAAGGTAGGCTTGTGCTGCGGCATACAGTCAACACTCGAATACGATGATGACGACAATGTGGTGAAGCGTATCGATGCCAATGGTAACATTACGTCTTATACCTATGACGATCGTGGTAATATGCTTTCTCTGACCGATGCCTTAGGCAACTCAGAGCGATATACCTACGATGACAAGTTCAACCAGGTGACTTCATTCCAAGACAAGAATGGGAATAGCTACCGTTTCGACTATGATGACAAAGGCAACTTAAAATCATTGTCGGGCCCGTTAGGCTTCAGCAACAGCTTTACTTATAATGATAAGGGATGGCCGCTGAACACGACGGATGCTAACAGTAACGTGACAGCTACCACATACAATGCTGACGGTACGACAGCTAAAGTAATGGATGCGGCAGGATATACCACCACTTATTCTTATGATGAGTGTGGTAATATCCTCACCATAACTGATGGACGCAACAATACTACCACATACGCTTACGATAACAACAACCAAATCATCTCACAGACGGATGCCTTGGGTAATACTTCTACCTTGAGTTATGACAAGGTGGGTAACATCGTGCGTGTCAAGAATGCCAAGAATCAGATTCGTGCATACAGTTACGATGCCTTGGGCAATGTACTGACGATGACGGATCCGATGGGTGGCGTCTATACTTACAAGTATGACGGTAAGGGAAACGTGCTGAGCGTGACCGACCCTATGGGTAATGAGCAGACCTTTGCTTGGAATGAAAAGAACAAGTTGACCTCGCAGACCAATGCGGCTGGCGAGAAGACGAGTTATGACTATGATGCCAAGGGCAATCTGGTATCTGTATTCCAGCCAAACGGAAATACCATCAGTTACTTCTATGACAAGCTCGACCGCATTGAGCAGTTGAGTGACAACATGGGCGTGATTGCCAAATATACTTACGATGGCAACGGCAACCAGCTTACCATGACAGATGGTCTCGACCGTACGATGACTTATACCTATGATGGCTTGAACCGCAAGACATCGGAGAGTCTGCCATCGGGTGCAACAACCAGATATCAGTATGACAACAATTCCAACCTGATTTCCGTGACTGATGCGCTCAGCCACGTGACGAGTTATACCTATAGCTCACTTAATCAGCAGTTGACCCATACCGATGCCTTGAATGCAGTAACGAAGTTTGAGTATGATGCCAACGGTAACCTTTCCAAGGCAACGGATGCCAAGGGTAATGCTACTTCTTATACGTATGATGCGCTCAACCAAAATACAGCCATCACCTTTGCCAATGGTGCATCGCTGCAATATACCTACGATGAGCTGGGCAATGTGATTTCCTCGAAGGACCGTGCAGGCAATGAGTTTAAGTATGCTTATAACCCATTGGGTAACTTGCTGTCTAAGACTTATCCTGACGGAACGACGGACAAATACACATACGACAGAATCAGCCGTATGCTTTCTGCCGTGAATAAGGATGCATCTGTTACCTTTACTTATGACAACGCCAACCGATTGTTGTCGGAAACGCTTAACGGCCAGACAACAAGCTATAGTTATGATGTGGCAGCGGGTAAGCGCACTTTGACCTACCCAAGCGGTATGAAGGTGGAAGAACATCTGAATGCCCGTAACCTTATTGCGTCTATTCTTCAGAATGGCAATGAGGTGATAACCATGGAGTATAATGTGGCTGCTCAGAAGACCAAGCAGACATACGCCAATGGCATCACTACGGATTATGGATATAACGAAAATGGCTGGTTGTCAGCTATCAAGGATGACCATAAGGTACTAGACCTTGCCATGACATACGATGCTGTTGGCAACATGACCAAACGTGCTGACAATCTTGATGCTTCCCGCACCGAGAGTTATGGTTATGATGCCATTTCTCAGTTCACTTCCTTTACTCGTGGAAAGACTGTTAACAAGACGTATCAATTCGACTTGTTGGGCAATCGTGTGAAGACAGTGGAGAATGGTGTTGTTACCAATTATACTTCCAATAACATGAATGCCTACACGGCTATTTCAGGCGGTATGTCTTTCACTCCATCATACGATGGAAATGGAAATATGCTGAATGATGACAAGCATCAGTATGTATATGACTATAACAGCAAGATGGTTTCTGTGGGTGATAAGTCTGTTACCTATAAATACGATGCTTTGGGTCGTCGTATTGCTAAGAACAGCACTTTGTTCTATTATGCAGGTGACCAGATGGTGGAGGAAAGTACGGATGGCACTGTAACCTCTTATCTGTATGGCAACAATATTGATGAGGCTTTGCAGATGAGTAGAAAAGATGAGGCTTACTATTATCATACAAACCATTTAGGTTCTACAATGGGGCTTTCTAATAAGGAAGGAAAGATAGTAGAAAAAGTGGAGTATGATGTATATGGTATGCCTACATTTTTGAATGCAGATGGAAAGGTGCTTGCTGCTTCTACTATTGGGAATAATATTCTGTTTACTGGCCGTGAATATAATGCAGAGACTGGAGATTATTACTTTAGAGCAAGAAGCATGCATCCGATGGTGGGTAGATTTATGCAGAAAGACCCTTTGATGTATGTGGATGGTATGAATGATTATGCTTATGTTAATAATTCTCCTATAGTGTTTATTGATTTGTTAGGTAATCGTATAGAACCAATTCCATCATGGGATAATTCAGGAAGAGGAAAAATGAATTCTAATACAGGTGGAAGATTTCAAGGTTCAAGTATACATAAGAAAGGTGTGTGGGATTTATATAAAGAATCCGCAGGCGACACATTTAATGGGAAATCATATATCCCCAAACGACAACCTTCAACACCTAATCGTTCTAATTTATTGGGAAAGTTATTGGGAAAGCTTGCTAAAATAGGTAGGTTTTTTGGGAAAAAAGCTCCTGTTGTTGCTGGAGTGTTGGCTATTGGTACTGCTGTAAGAGCTGCATCTCAAGGTGGTGATGCTGGTGATATTGCAGAGGCTGTAGTAAACGACCAACTGCCATTTCTCGAACATTATAAGGATCCAGGTCCTATGTGCTATGATTATTCAAGAGGTCCAACAGCTCATTTGGGATATGTTCCTGTTCCGTGCCCTCCTCAAAAAGAAAAAGATTGCGACAAATAACAATAAATCAATAAAGCAAATCTTTAACGTTGTACAAAGAACAACTTGTTTACAAGAACATCTTTAATATGTCAAAAATAAAAGTCAAAATAAGCATAAGAGTAATCCTTTTGCTATTTATACAGCTTTGTTTCTCTGGGGGTATGCTGGCTCAGAAAAAGGAAGATGGAAATTGTGACCCAGGCAAAGGATGCCAGGACATTCAAAAAAAACAAGACCATCATCAACATCCTGCTGACAGCACCTCGTCTTCAGGCGGCATTTCCGCCGACCCAAACGAAATCATTGGTCCTGCGGGCTATGATTCCATCCATTGGGTCAGCATTAACGATGTATTGAACTATACGATTCTCTTTGAGAATGACCCGGAGTTTGCATCGGCTAATGCACAAAAGGTGGATGTGAGGTTTAGCTTTGATGACAAGGCATGGATGCGTGGCTTTGGTTTGGGAAGTTATGGCTTTGCCAACTATTCGTGGAATATCGACAAGAGTCCGGTGGCTTATCAGAACCGCCTCGACCTGCGTGACTCCATGAAGATTTACGTTGACCTCAATGCAGGTGTCGATGTGGTGAAAAAACAAGCCTTTTGGACTTTCTCATCCATCGATCCGGAAACAGGTCTGCATCCTTGGCAGGTAGATAGAGGTATGTTGCCGGTAAACGATTCTACCCATGTGGGAGAAGGCTACGTGCGCTTCAGTCTGAAACCATACGAAGGATTGAAGACCGGGGATACCATCAGCATTGCCGCCAACATCGTGTTCGACCAGAATGATACGATTCCTACAAATCGATGGAAGAACGTGATAGATGCCGGTATGCCTACCAGTAAGGTAAAGGGTAAGGTGGATTCTAAAAACAAGAATCTCTACCACCTCACCTTGACTGCATCCGATGACAAAGGTGGTTCTGGTCTGAAGAAGGTAACGATGTTTCTTGCCAATAACTTCGGCATCTACGAAGAGTATGCCGTGTGTCCCATAGACACCGTCATTGACTTTGAAGCAGAACCCGGCAGACAATACAAGTTCTACTCGTTGGCTGAGGACAATGTTGGCAACCGTGAACCGTTGAAAGAAGTCCCGGACCTCTTTATCAACATCAATGCCGCACCAAGTGACATTGCCTTGTCTGACTCCATCTTCCAAGATGACATTTCTCCCGAAGGATTTATCGGCGAATTGAGTTCAAAGGACGTGGACGGCAGTACCTTTACATACGCCTTGGCAGAGGGTGAAGGAGCTGTGCATAACGAACTATTTCAAATCAAAGGTTCGCAACTGCAAGCCAAAAACATGTTTAAGTGTGCCACTGATACGATCTACAAGGTGCGTATCAGCACTACGGACGAAGGCGGGCTTTCGTATGAAAAGCCTTTCATCCTTCATTTGAAGAACGTGCTGGAAAAACCGAAAGCGGACACTTTGAAGGTCAGTATCTGTAAAGGCGATGTCTATGACTTCCATGGCAAGGAATACGAGAAGGCTGGTACCTATTATTATACACAGAGCAACGAGTTCATGTGTGATAGCGTGTATATGCTGCAACTGACCGTTCTTCCTCAATTGGAAGCACCCAAAGTAACGGTTGAAGGTTCATGCACATTGGTATCCTCTGCCGAAAAGAACAACCAATGGTTCAAGGAAGACGGCACTGCAATAGAGGGTGCTACCGAAAAAGTTCACACCGACCGAGGATGACATCTATTATGTGGCTGTCGGCAATGGTTCTTGTTTGTCAGAACCATCACAGGCTTACCGTGTGCAGGTTTCCGATCAATATGCCTTGAACATAAACTTGGCGAAAGGTTGGAACTGGGTATCTTCCAACTTGGCAGATGAAGGTTATCAAAAAATAAAGGACTTCATCAAGCCGATAGAGGACAAAGTGGAACGTCTCATTGGTTTCGACTCTGAGTTGATTCGTGACCCACAATTGGGACTTACAGGCGACTTGACCACTTTTGCTCCATCTGCCAGCTACCTCATGCAGACCAACGGCACAGTGGACAACGCTTGGAATGGTCATGCCTACAAACCTGAAACAACAGCCGTTACACTGAAAAAGGGTTGGAACTGGATTGGCTATCTGCCAATCTACGAAAACTCTTTGGAAAAATCGTTGGAATTGTTGGCACCAAATGAAGGTGACATCATTAAGGACTACACCCGATTTGCGACCTATACTGGCGGCAAGTGGGAAGGAACATTGACAACAATGTCTCCAGGCATAGGTTATATGTACTATTCCGGCAAGAACAAATCGTTTCACTATCCTGTACAGCGAGTATTCCCAGTGGAAACTGATGCACAGAGAATGGCGGTGACAGAGGTGGCTTCTCCTTGGCATTTCGATAGTCACAAATATCCATACAACATGAATATGATAGCAACTGTTCAAGCTGATGGCAATACAGCACCTGCAGGATTGTTCACTATCGGAGCATTTGTAGGTGACGAGTGTAGAGGTATTGGGCAATATGTTGGCGACAAGTTATATATGACCATATATGGTGATGTCAATACATCAAGCCAGTTGACATTCAAGGCTATTGAAAATAGTAGTCAACAAGAATATGATATTGTTGAAACCGCTACGTTTGCCAACTCTATGCTCGGTTCTGTCTCTTCTCCCTATAAGTTGACTATCAGTGGCACAACGGGAATCAATGGACTGGCAGACAAGGGCGAATACAACGTTTATCCGAGTCCTGTCAGAAGCACATTGTATGTAAATGGCGATTTGGAACATTTGAGCGCCGTTTATGTCATTGCTAATAATGGTGTAATCGTTGCAAAAACGGATAATTATAATGAAAATGGACTGAATGTTTCGTCTTTGATGGAAGGTTCTTATATCGTGGTATTGAAGACATCTTCTGGTTCCATAGTTAAGAGAATCTTGAAAGTTTACTAAACATACGATTATGAGATTTATAAAATATCTAACATGGTTGTGCTGCCTGCTTTTTGCAGGTGGCACAATGATGGCGCAAGACTCCCATTGGGCGTATGATGCCTATGCTTTTGAATACGACATGACGACTTATCTGACTGTTGAATACAATGGCAATCAAGTTAGTGATTTGTCAGATTATGAAGTTGCAGCCTTTGTTGGCAACGAGTGTCGAGGCGTTTCACGAATGATAAAGGCAGAGAATGGTAGTTCGTATCTCTATATGAGAATCCGTAGCAATCAAAAGCAAGGGGAAAGGATAAAACTTAAGGTATACCAAAAGTCCAAGGATAAAGAAATGGAATGTGACGAAACCATTACTTTTGAGAACCGGTCTGTCATTGGTATGCCAAGCTCTCCACGAAGTGTAAAACTGATAGTTACGACATTCACTGTTACTGTTGGTACATCAGGCAATGGAACTGTTACTGGAGCAGGAACATACAAAGAGGGAGAAACTGTTACCCTTACAGCCTTACCTGCGGAAGGATGGCGTTTTGTAAAATGGTCTGATGGGACAACTTCGTCAACTTATACTTTGACAATCAGCGGTGACAAAACACTCACAGCAGAGTTTGCACGAAACTATTATATAGTGAGATTTGTTGTTGATGGTACAATCATATCAGAACAATCATTGGAATACGAAGCTAAAATAGAAATGCCTTCGGTACCTAAAAAGGAAGGCTACACCTTCTCTGGCTTCGGAGACGTGGACGAAACTGTTCCTGCACACGATGTTACCTATAATGGCTCATACATTGCGAACAAGTACAAGGTAACATTCGTTGCTGACGGAAAGGTCGTTTCTGAGACAGAGATGGAATATGGCGCACCAATAGTCGCTCCAGAGGCTCCAGCAAAGGAAGGACATACCTTTGTTGGCTGGGGGAATGTCGACAAGACAGTCCCTGCGCACGATGTGGTCTATACCGCAGAGTACAAGGTCAACAGCTACAAGCTGATATATGAAGTTGACGGAGAGAGCTATCATAGTGAGGAAATTGCTTTCGGTACAGCCATTACTCCTTTGGCCGCACCACAGAAAGAAGGAAAGACATTCTCAGGATGGAGCGAGATTCCCGCAACAATGCCGGCACATGACGTGAAGGTCATTGGTTCGTTCTCTTCAAAATCATACATGGTCAAGTTTGTCGTTGACGGAAAGGTCATCTATGAAAAATCACAGGCTTACGGTTCTAAGATTGTTGTTCCTACAGTTGAAGAGAAGGAAGGCTACACATTCTCTGGATTCGGAGACGTGGACGAAACTGTTCCTGCACACGATGTTACCTATTATGGCTCATACATTGCGAACAAGTACAAGGTAACATTCGTTGCTGACGGAAAGGTCGTTTCTGAGACAGAGATGGAATATGGCGCACCAATAGTCGCTCCAAAGGCTCCAGCAAAGGAAGGACATACCTTTGTTGGCTGGGGGAATGTCGACAAGACAGTCCCTGCGCACGATGTGGTCTATACCGCAGAGTACAAGGTCAACAGCTACAAGCTGATATATGAAGTTGACGGAGAGAGCTATCATAGTGAGGAAATTGCTTTCGGCACAGCCATTACTCCTTTGGCCGCACCACAGAAAGAAGGAAAGACATTCTCTGGATGGAGCGAGATTCCCGCAACAATGCCGGCACATGACGTGAAGGTCATTGGCTCGTTCTCTTTAAACTCATACATGGTCAAGTTTGTCATTGACGGAAAGGTCATCTATGAAAAGTCACAGGCTTACGGTTCTAAGATTGTTGTTCCTACAGTTGAAGAGAAGGAAGGCTACACATTCTCTGGATTCGGAGACGTGGACGAAACTGTTCCTGCACACGATGTTACCTATTATGGCTCATACATTGCGAACAAGTACAAGGTAACATTCGTTGCTGACGGAAAGGTCGTTTCTGAGACTGAGATGGAATATGGTGCTCCAATAGTCGCTCCAGAGGCTCCAGCAAAGGAAGGACATACCTTTGTTGGCTGGGGGAATGTCGACAAGACAGTCCCTGCGCACGATGTGGTCTATACCGCAGAGTACAAGGTCAACAGCTACAAGCTGATATATGAAGTTGACGGAGAGAGCTATCATAGTGAGGAAATTGCTTTCGGCACAGCCATTACTCCTTTGGCCGCACCACAGAAAGAAGGAAAGACATTCTCTGGATGGAGCGAGATTCCCGCAACAATGCCGGCACATGACGTGAAGGTCATTGGTTCGTTCTCTTTAAACTCATACATGGTCAAGTTTGTCGTTGACGGAAAGATCATCTATGAAAAGTTACAGGCTTACGGCTCTAAGATTGTTGTTCCTACAGTTGAAGAGAAGGAAGGCTACACATTCTCTGGATTCGGAGACGTGGACGAAACTGTTCCTGCACACGATGTTACCTATTATGGCTCATACATTGCGAACAAGTACAAGGTAACATTCGTTGCTGACGGAAAGGTCGTTTCTGAGACTGAGATGCAATATGGCGCACCAATAGTCGCTCCAGAGGCTCCAGCAAAGGAAGGACATACCTTTGTTGGCTGGGGGAATGTCGACAAGACAGTCCCTGCGCACGATGTGGTCTATACCGCAGAGTACAAGGTCAACAGCTACAAGCTGATATATGAAGTTGACGGAGAGAGCTATCATAGTGAGGAAATTGCTTTCGGCACAGCCATTACTCCTTTGGCCGCACCACAGAAAGAAGGAAAGACATTCTCTGGATGGAGCGAGATTCCCGCAACAATGCCGGCACATGACGTGAAGGTCATTGGTTCGTTCTCTTCAAAATCATACATGGTCAAGTTTGTCGTTGACGGAAAGGTCATCTATGAAAAATCACAGGCTTACGGTTCTAAGATTGTTGTTCCTACAGTTGAAGAGAAGGAAGGCTACACATTCTCTGGATTCGGAGACGTGGACGAAACTGTTCCTGCACACGATGTTACCTATTATGGCTCATACATTGCGAACAAGTACAAGGTAACATTCGTTGCTGACGGAAAGGTCGTTTCTGAGACTGAGATGCAATATGGCGCACCAATAGTCGCTCCAGAGGCTCCAGCAAAGGAAGGACATACCTTTGTTGGCTGGGGAAACATCGACAAGACCGTCCCTGCGCATGATGTGGTCTATACCGCAGAGTACAAGGTCAACAGCTACAAGCTGATATATGAAGTTGACGGAGAGAGCTATCATAGTGAGGAAATTGCTTTCGGCACAGCCATTACTCCTTTGGCCGCACCACAGAAAGAAGGAAAGACATTCTCGGATGGAGCGAGATTCCCGCAACAATGCCGGCACATGACGTGAAGGTCATTGGCTCGTTCTCTTTAAACTCATACATGGTCAAGTTTGTCGTTGACGGAAAGGTCATCTATGAAAAGTCACAGGCTTACGGTTCTAAGATTGTTGTTCCTACAGTTGAAGAGAAGGAAGGCTACACATTCTCTGGATTCAGAGACGTGGACGAAACTGTTCCTGCACACGATGTTACCTATTATGGCTCATACATTGCGAACAAGTACAAGGTAACATTCGTTGCTGACGGAATGGTCGTTTCTGAGACTGAGATGGAATATGGTGCTCCAATAGTCGCTCCAGAGGCTCCAGCGAAGGAAGGATATACCTTTGTTGGCTGGGGGGACATCGATAAGACCGTACCTGCGCATGATGTGGTCTACACCGCAGAGTACAAGGTCAACATTTACAAGTTGACGTATATTCTGAATGGAAATGTATTTGCAGAAGATAGTATCGCTTATGGTTCTATAATAACGCCACGAGAAGTGCCAGATTCGGATAAAAGCTATTTCTCTGGATGGGAGGGACTTCCTGATATAATGCCTGCACATGATGTTGTTGTTTATGGAACAACAACCAATGCAGTTAATACAGTTTATAATAAAAATCAGATTGTCACTGTTTATTCTGTCAACGGTACTGTTGTCAAACGCAATATAGATAAGTCTAGTTTGACAAAATTACTACCTCCAGGGCTATATATTGTTGCTGGCAAAAAGATATTGATAAAGTAGGAAATAGACATTCCAAAGGTTTAAGGTGCTTGTGATTTGATTCTCACAAGCACCTTTTTTCGAAATAAGACTTTAGCTATGGGACTTTGATTTGTTATGCAACTCGTCCATGATTGATCAAATGCCTTATATGAAGTTTCTGTTCGTTAGGCCAGAGTTTGCCGCCAGCTTTCCTTCAGATTTCATCTCACGACAAACACCCTTGCTCTTGGCCAAGTAATTCCCACTATTAGGACCAATATTATATGAGCCCTGGTTTATCGGGTGAGCCAAGACTTACCAGTCAGATCATAGTTGATGAGCATAGACAAAGAAAAACGTCAAAAGTTTTCCAACCTTTGACGTTCTCTTGTGATTCCGGCGGGATTCAAACCCACAACCTTCTGATCCGTAGTCAGATGCTCTATTCAGTTGAGCTACGGAACCAATCCTTTGCCTTCATTTCTGAATTGCGAGTGCAAAGGTACTATGTTTCTGCGAAACCACCAAATTTTTCCGCTACTTTTTCTTCAAAAACTGCATGACAGCTGTTTTTCGAGGCCAAAAAGGGGAGAATATGGGCCCAACGGCCACTTTTCGGCAGGAAAATGAGGAGGAAAGAGGGATTAGACAAGGAGGATGATGAAGAAGGCTGTGACGAGCCCCAAGAAGAAACCGGCAAGGACTTGCGCGAGGGTATGCTGGCGCAGGATCATACGGCTGGTAGCCACTATGCCCGCAAGAAGGATCATCACGCAAAGCCACCAGACGGGATTGAAATTGAAGATAAGGGAAAAGGCGAGCAGTCCTCCCGTCACGCCGCCAATGGCTGCCGTATGGGAAGAGACGCCCCAACCAATATTGATGAGTGCACAGATGATCTGGATGGCAAGGGCAGCGACGACGATGCTATTGATGACATGGGGCACATGGGCGACCAGCATCAGATAATAGCAGAGAATAGCAAAGGATCGAGATGACATAGGGGACGACCCGTCGCTCCTTATGGCCAAACTGGATGGGCGACCATCCCGTATACTGACGATAGGCATGGAGCAGAAGGGTGGGGAAGAGGACGGTACTGAGATAGACGATGAGCAGCATCGTGAGTTGATACCCCCTCGGCAGCATCGACAAATAGCTGAACGTGAACAACGCTATCAGCCCCACGACAGGCAGATAATAGGGGGTGAAAAGCAAGCTCACCACCCTTGCGGCCAACAAAATATTCTTCTCGTTCATTCTTTTCTCAATCTTGCGACAGGCAACCCGAGTTGTTCGCGATACTTGGCGACAGTACGGCGGGCTATCGGCATTCCTTTGGCTCCCATGGCTTTGGCCAAGGCGTCATCGGAGAGTGGTTTGTGCTTGTCCTCCTGATCTATGAGCGCCTTGAGCGCCATTTTGATGTTGCGGGTGGAGAGTTCTTCTCCGCTATCGGTCGTGTAGCCTTCGGTAAAGAAGAAGCGCAATGGGAACGTGCCCCAGCGCGTCTTGGGCATACTTGATGTTGCTCACACGACTGATGGTGGAGATATCCAGCCCTGTGCGGTCGGCGACATCCTTGAGTGTCATCGGTCGCAAATCGGCCTCATCGCCATCGACAAAGAAGCGGTGCTGGATGGCAATGATGGCCTTCATGGTCACAAAGAGCGTATGGCGACGCTGCTTGACAGCCTCGATATATCCTTGCGCGCGCTCCACTTTTTCGCGCGCATAGAGCAGGGCTTCCTTCCCTGCGGTTCATTGAGGCCTTGTTGTCCTTGTAAGCACGGGCCATCTCCTCATACTGGGCCGAGACGCGTAGCTCGGGGAGGTTGCCGTGGTTGAGGACGAAGGTCACCGTGCCGTCGTCATTGCTATCGACCAGGAAATCGGGAGTCACCTGATTGGTGCTGCGCCCCATCGTCTCTCCCATCGAAGATCCTGGTTTCGGATTGAGCTTGCGCACCTCTCGCTGAAGGGCCGCTATCTGGGGGGCAGAGAGCTTCAACTGCTGCTGCAGCTTGTCCCAACGCTTCTTGGAGAAAGCATCCCAGTCATCCTGTATGATGGTATAGAGGAGGTTGTAGAACTGTGCCATAGCCTTTTTCTCCTCGGTATTGACGGGACGGAGAGCACGTTGCTTGCGATGCACTTGGAGCAAAAGGCACTCCTGAAGGCTACGCGCGCCAATACCAGGTGGATCGAAATCCTGCAAGACCAGCAACATCTGCTCCACCTCTTTTTCCTCCACGTCCAGACCTTGGTAGATGGACAACTTGTCGGCAATGCTGTCGAGGGAGATACGGAGCAGGCCGTCATCATCCAAACTGCCGATCAGATATTCCAATATCTCCTGCTGGCGACTCGTCAGTTCGCGCTCACCCATCTGCTCCATGAGTTTGTCCACGAAAGAGACAGGGTCGCCATAGACCATACCTTCATAGTCGGCCGTATCGGTAGGCTGCGAACGGGGATCATAGACAGGCAGGTCATTGTCCTCGCCTCCTATTCGCTCCAGGGCTGAGTCGAGGGCGTCCTGTCTTTCCTCCCGCTCCTGCTGCTCTTCGAAGGATTCAGCAGCGTCGGTAGAGGCAGAAGAGTCGTCTTCCTCGTGCTCGCGACCCACCTCAAGGGCAGGATTGTCATAGATTTCCGCGCTGACGTTCTCCTCCAATTCCGTCAACGGCATCTCCAGCAAGCGCACCTGCAACATCTGTTGCTGCGTGAGCCTGTGGCCTTGCACCTGGACCGCCGCCTGCGTCGTAGTCTGTTTGAGTTCCTGAGCCATGATCTATTTGTTCGTATGATGACGGGTGCAAAAGTACAAAATTCCAACGGCAACGGCAAAATTTCTGCCCATTAACTGCTGAATAGGGCGACTCCTAAGAATGGTTTTTGATCCACACCTCTAATCTACACCTATTTACGAGACTCGTGCCAGATCAGGCTGGCGTCTCAGCGACACAAGCGACGACAAAAACATGCCGCTTTTTTGCTTTGGCAAGGCAGAAATAAACGCTCACGGAAAAGAAAGCTGCCTTTTGCTTGGTTGTATGCGACAAAAAGCGTAACTTAGCAGACTGAAAAAGAAAAGAAACTGTTTAGACAAATCAGATATGTGCCATTCAGCATTGCAAGAACGATACGTCAACTTCTATACCGACTTCGCTTTCAAAAAGCTATTCGGGACAGAAGCCAACAAAGACCTGCTCATCAGCTTCCTCAACTCGCTGTTTGACGGGACCGAGGTCATCAAAAGCCTCAACTACCTCAACGTGGAGCACCTCGGTCACAATGCCGCAGAAAGGAAGGCTGTCTTCGACGTGTACTGCGAGAACGAAAAGGGAGAAAAATTCCTGATAGAGATGCAGAAGGCCGAGCAAGAATACTTTAAGGACAGAAGCATTTTCTATAGCACCTTCCCCGTCCAGGAGCAGGCGCCACAAGGACGATGGAACTTCAAGCTCAACAAGGTCTATACCATCGGCATACTCAACTTCTGCATAGACGAAGGAAACGCGGACTACATGCGTCGGGAGGTGAAGCTCATGGACACCCACACGAAGGAGGTGTTCTACGACAAGCTCACTTATATCTACCTCGAAATGCCTAAATTCAGAAAGACAGAGCAGGAGCTCGTCACCGACTTCGACAAGTGGCTCTATGCTATCAAGAACCTCGCCACCCTCATGGAGCGACCCGCCGCACTACAAGACGCGATCTTTCAGCGTTTCTTTGAGCAGGCGGAGATTGCTAAGTTCAACAGCAACGACCTGCGAAGCTACCGGGAAAGCCAAAAGGACTTTTGGGACATGTGTGCCGTCACAGAGACGGCAGAGAAAAAAGGACGCGCTGAAGGACTGGCAGAAGGAATGGAAAAAGGACGCGCTGAAGGCAAGGCTGCAGGTAAAGCAGAAATTATCAAGGCCATGCACGCCAATGGTATGACAGCGGAAGCAATCGCAGCAGCCATTGGTTTCGACCTTGCAGAGGTGGAAGAAATACTGAGCCAACAACCTCTGTCATAAGATGATAGTTCATTATTTTGGGAAGGCGGAAATAAATGCTCACGGAAAAGAAAGCCGCCTTTTGCTTGGTTGTATGCGACAAAAAGCGTAACTTAGCAGACTGAAAAAGAAAAGAAACTGTTTAGACAAATCAGATATGTGCCATTCAGCATTGCAAGAACGATACGTCAACTTCTATACCGACTTCGCATTCAAAAAGCTATTCGGGACAGAAGCCAACAAAGACCTGCTCATCAGCTTCCTCAACTCGCTGTTTGACGGGACCGAGGTCATCAAAACCCTCAACTACCTCAACGTGGAGCACCTCGGTCACAACGCCGCAGAAAGGAAGGCCGTCTTCGACGTGTATTGCGAGAACGAAAAGGGAGAAAAATTCCTGATAGAGATGCAGAAGGCCGAACAAGAATACTTTAAGGACAGAAGCATATTCTACAGCACCTTCCCCGTTCAGGAGCAGGCACCACAAGGACGATGGAACTTCAAGCTCAACAAGGTCTATACCATCGGCATACTCAACTTCTGTATAGACGAGGGAAACGCGGACTACATGCGTCGGGAGGTGAAGCTCATGGACACCCACACGAAGGAGGTGTTCTACGACAAGCTCACTTATATCTACCTCGAAATGCCTAAATTCAGAAAGACAGAGCAGGAGCTCGTCACCGACTTCGACAAGTGGCTCTATGCTATCAAGAACCTCGCCACCCTCATGGAGCGACCCGCCGCCCTACAAGACGCGATCTTTCAGCGTTTCTTTGAGCAGGCGGAGATTGCTAAGTTCAATAGCAACGACCTGCGAAGCTACCGGGAAAGCCAAAAGGACTTTTGGGACATGTGTGCCGTCACAGAGACTGCAGAGAAAAAAGGACGCGCCGAAGGACTGGCAGAAGGAATGGAAAAAGGACGCGCTGAAGGCAAAGCTGAACTTATCAAGACCATGCACGCCAACGGTATGACAGCGGACGCAATCGCAGCAGCCATTGGTTTCGACCTTGCAGAAGTGGAAAAAATACTGAATCATCAAGCTCTTTCGTAAATCATCATGAAGGGAATCTATACGATCTTGCTCTTGCTTCTGAGCAATGTTTTTATGACGCTCGCCTGGTATGGCCACCTACGACTTCAGGAGGCAGGGGTGAGCAAGTACTGGCCCCTGATAGGCGTGATCGCCTTCTCGTGGGGTATTGCTTTCTTTGAATACTGCTGCCAGGTGCCCGCCAACCGCATCGGCTTCGAGGGCACAGGAGGCCCGTTCTCGCTCATCCAGCTCAAAGTGATCCAGGAGGTGGTGTCGCTTGTCGTCTTTACCGTCATCGCCAACCTGCTCTTCCAAGGCCAGCATTTGCAATGGAACCATCTCGCAGCCTTCGTCTGCTTGATAGCCGCGGTCTATTTCGTCTTTATGAAATAAGCCCTAATAGCCATCCTCGTTCCAGGACGTGAAATAGGGAGCAAGCACAGCATTGCCTGCAGTTACTCCCTATCTTTCTATCTATGTACCAATCAAAAGTCTGGTCATCCACGAGGACTATATCAGTCTGCAACTGGACGAATAGACAGGCCAAGAAAACGTGTTCTGTCCGTATGGTCTAAAGACCTGGCGAACAGGGCAGGCGATAGCCAAAGCCGCTAAAGCAAAAAGATATCCTGTTCTTTCTTCGCCAGAGCACAATCGCTTCTCAAAGACGGCGCCAACGAGCTGCACGAGGACTTGCTCTCAAGAACTTATGGCAACCGCCCTTTTCCAAGAACCTAATAGTTCAACATTTTTTTGCGACTGCAAAATTACAACATTTCCAATTAGCACCATCTACCCCCCCCATACAATTATCCACATTTAACAATGGCACATATTCTCTTAGAAGCACATCGCTAAAACATGCCTTCATATTAAAAAACGTAAAATGTAAGGCTTTCCGCTATTTTTAGGGTAAATTTGCACATTCAAAGAAATTGTACTCTTAGGCAATGAGTCTGACAAGTATCATAAGCAAGCTATACTTCCGACCGCGTTGGAAAGAGCTGGAACATTATAAACAAGGTGGCGCGGCCCTTCAGAACGAGGTGTTGCGCTACCTCATCAGCCGTGGCAAGGAGACGGAGTACGGCCAGTCACACTATTTCCCGATGATGAAGGGTTATGAGGACTTTGCCAAATTCATACCCATCAACACCTACGAGGAGCTGAAGGGCGACATCGACCGGATGCGCCACGGCGAGAAGAACATCCTGTGGCCGGGCGAGGTGAAATGGTATGCCAAGTCGTCGGGGACAACCAACGACAAAAGCAAGTTTATCCCCGTGACGCCGGAGGGTCTGAAGAACCTCCACTACCAGGGCGGAGGCGACGTCGTGGCCCTCTACCTGCGCAACCATCCCGAAAGCCACATCTTCGAAGGACGCTCGCTGATACTCGGCGGCAGCCATTCGCCCAACTACGACCTGCCCAACTCGCTGGTCGGCGACCTGAGCGCCATCCTCATCGAAAACATCAACCCGCTGGTCAACTTCATCCGCGTGCCCAAGAAGGAGACGGCGCTCATCAGCAACTTTGAGCTGAAGCGCGACCGCATCGCCCGCGAGACAATGAACAAAAACGTCACCAACATCTCGGGTGTGCCGTCGTGGATGCTGAGCGTCCTCGTGCGCGTCCTGGAGTTGAGCGGCAAGGAACATCTGGAGGAGGTGTGGCCCAACCTCGAAGTCTTCTTCCATGGCGGCATAGCCTTCACCCCCTATCGTTCACAATACGAGCGTATCATCACCAAACCGGGGATGAACTACATGGAGACCTACAACGCCAGCGAGGGATTCTTCGGCATACAGGACGATCCGACAGACGCCTCGATGCTGCTGATGCTCGACTATGGCGTCTTCTACGAATTTCTGCCCATGGACGAGCTAGGCAGCGAACGTCCCAACATCGTGCCCCTCGAAGGCGTGGAACTGGGCCGCAACTATGCGATGCTCATCTCCACGAGTTGTGGACTGTGGCGCTACGAGATAGGCGACACGGTCCAGTTTACATCGCGCGACCCCTACAAGTTTATCATCACGGGGCGCACGAAATACTTCATCAACGCCTTCGGCGAGGAACTGATCATGGACAACGCCGAGAAGGGACTGGCCTACGCCTGCGAGGAGACCGGGTCCGTGGTGAGCGAATACACGGCCGCCCCCGTCTTCATGAACGACGAGGGCAAATGCCGCCACCAATGGCTCATCGAGTTTGCCAAGGCTCCCGAGAGCGTCCCGGCCTTTGCCGCCGCCCTCGACAAGCGGCTGCAGGAGATCAACAGTGACTACGAGGCAAAGCGATTCCACGACGTGACGCTCCAGCAGCTGGAGGTAGTGGTCGCAAGGAAGGGTGTCTTCAACGAGTGGCTCAAGCGCAAGGGAAAACTGGGTGGGCAGCACAAGGTGCCCCGACTCTCCAACAACCGCAAGAACATCGACGAACTGCTGGAGCTCAACGGCAAAGAGCCCGGGGATGCAGAACTTCGGGCGTGAAAGGGGTTAGTTGGGTATGGAAGCCAACGTAAGCTATAATGTATATTATATATAAGGAGAACATGAGGAAGTACGATAAGGCAAGGAGCATATACGAATGGATGAAGAGGGGAGGGCTTGGGTTCTCCCTGGGAGCCTTCGTGATTCTCTCCATCCTCACCTCCTGCGCCAAGATGGGGCAGCCCGACGGCGGATGGTACGACGAGTTGCCACCACGCGTCGTCGCCACGTCGCCAGCCGAAGGTGCTACGGACGTGAGCAGCCGCCGCATCCTGATCGGCTTCGACGAGTTTATCGTGCTGCAAAACGCCACAGAGAACGTGGTCGTCTCGCCGCCGCAACTCGAAGCGCCGGTCATCAAGGCCCAGGGAAAGCGCATCAGCGTGCAACTGCAGGACTCGCTCATTCCCAACACCACCTACACGATCGACTTCTCCGACGCCATCTCGGACAACAACGAGGGCAACCCCATGGGCAACTATACCTATACTTTCTCCACAGGACAGGAGATTGACACGCTGGAGATAGCCGGCTATGTACTCAATGCCAAAGACCTGGAGCCCGTGAAGGGAATACTCGTCGGCCTCTATGCCAACCTCCACGACTCGGCTTTCGCCACGCTGCCCATGCAGCGAGTGGCGCGTACCGACAGCAGAGGACACTTCTGCATCAAGGGCGTGAAGGCGGGAGACTACCGCGTCTATGCCCTCCGCGACCAGAACAACGACTATCGCTTCTCGCAGAAGTCGGAGGAGATGGCGTTCACACCCGAGATATTCACACCCTCGTGGAAACCCGACACCCGTCAGGACACAATCTGGCGCGACTCGCTCCACATCGACCACATCATCACAACGGGCTATACCCACTTCCTGCCCGACGACGTCGTGCTCCGTGCCTTTACTGAGGAGCAGACTGAGCGCTACTTCATCAAGGCGGACCGTTCGGACGAACACTATTTCACGCTCTTCTACACCTATGGCGACAAGGAACTGCCCGTCGTCAAAGGTCTCAACTTCGACGCGGACCGCGACCTGCGTGTAGAACCTTCGCTCAACCAGGATACCATCACCTATTGGATCTGCGACACGGCCCTCGTCAATAGCGACACGCTCCGCATGACGGTCCTCCACAATGTCTGCGACACGGCGGGCGTGCTGCATCCACAGACCGACACCCTGCAGGTGCTGGCCAAGGTGCCGTATGCACGGAGAATGAAACTCCAGGCTGAAAACCAAAAGAAATGGGAGAAGGAGCAGCGCAAGCGCAAGGAGCGCGGCGAACCCTACCAGACCATCATGCCCGATCTGACGCTGGAGCCCGACTACGACGTGCCCTCACAGCTGGATCCCGACAAAAACCTGGCATTCATCATGCCCGTGCCCATCGCCGAGATCGACACGGCCAAGATACACCTCTATCAGAAGATCGACACGCTATGGTACAAAGCCAAATATCTATTGGGCGAGAAACCAGGCACGCCACGCCGCTACGAACTGGTGGGCGAATGGGAGCCTGGGGCAGAATACAGCCTGGAGATCGACTCGGCCGCCTTCACAGATATCTACGGGCGGGTGGCCAAAGCGGAGCAGTTTGGCTTCAACGTCTATAAACTGGAAGACTACGCCACGCTGACGCTCTCCCTGACGGGGATGGCGGGCAAACCGTGTCTCGTGCAACTGCTGAACAAGCAGGGATACGTCGTGCGACAAATCGCCACGACCGACGCCACAGCCCACTTCTTCTATGTCCATCCGGGCACCTACTACCTGCGACTGATCGAGGACGACAACGACAACGGGCGCTGGGACACGGGAGAGTTTGCCACTCGGCGACAGCCCGAGGCGGTCTATTACTATCCGAAGGCGATAGAATGTCGCGCCAAATGGGACGTGACGGAGACATGGAGCCCCCATGCCCTGCCGCTATTCCAGCAGAAACCCAACGAGCTCGTGCGGCAGAAGGCCGACAAGCAGCGGCAGCAGTTGAAGCACAGAAATGCCGAGCGAGCCGCAAAATTGGGAATAGAAATACCCGCGAGCGTCTTGGGCCAGTCCAGGAAATAGGATAGAAGGTCTGTCCCACGATCAACATTCCAAGTCTATAAAAAGCCTATTAGGTCAGTATAAAATATTAGGATGATGAGAAAACTGATTCTTTCGCTGCTCGTCATGGTAGTCACCAGCGCAGCAGCACAATGCACGTTTCGCAACACCGCATTCCAAAGCGGTGAGTTCTTGACTTACAACCTCTATTACAACTGGAAGTTTGTCTGGGTCAAGGCTGGTACAGCCTCCTACTATACCGTGGCCACGGCCTACCAGGGAAAACCCGCCTACCGCACCAGCCTCACGACGAGGGGCAACGGCAAGCTTGACGACTACTTCGTCCTGCGCGACACCCTGCTGGCTTACAACAGCAAGCAGATGGAGCCGCTCTACTATCGCAAAGGGGCGCGAGAGGGCAAGCGCTATACCGTCGATGAGGTGTTCTACAGCTACGGAGGCGGCAAGACCCACGCCCGCCAGCATCGTATCGACAACGACGGCAAGCACCATTGGATCAAGAAGACCTACGACGGTTGTGTCTATGACATGCTGAGCATCTTCATGAGAGCCCGCTCCTTCTCGCCCGAAAATGGAAGAAGGGTGAGGTGGTCAACTTCCCCATCGTGGACGGCAACGGAAAGGACCCGGCCCGCCTCGTGTATCGTGGCAAGTCGAAGGTGAGAGCCGACAATGGCGTCACCTACCGCTGTCTCGGTCTCTCCTATTATGAGTACGAGAAGGGGAAGTGGAAAGAGATAGCCCGCTTCTATGTCACCGACGACCTCAACCACGTACCGGTCCGACTCGATATGTACCTGAAGTTTGGCGCGGCCAAAGCCTTCCTCGTCTCGATGAAAGGACTTAGGAATAGCGTCACCTCACGGGTGAAATAAATCCATGGAACTATAAGAATAAGAGAGAAAATGCCTTTGCTCGAAAAACTATTTGGCTTTGACGCCCGCACGATGACCGTCCGCACAGAACTGGTGGCCGGCCTCACCACGTTTATGACGATGTGCTACATCCTCGCCGTCAATCCAGCCATCCTCAGCGCCACAGGCATGGACCGTGGCGCGCTCTTCACCGCCACCGCCCTTGCTTCGGCCATCGCCACCATCCTGCTGGCCGTCATGGCCAAGCTGCCCTTCGCCCAAGCTCCGTCGATGGGTCTGAACGCCTTCTTCGCCTTCACGCTGTGTCAGGCCATGGGCTACTCCTGGCGGCAAGCCCTCGCCATCATGCTGATAGAGGGCCTGGTCTTCATCCTCATCACCTTCCTCAACGTGCGCGAGCGCATCCTGGACGCCATCCCGACCAACCTGCGCTACGCCGTCTCGGCAGGTATAGGAATGTTCATCGCCTTCATCGGACTGAAGAACGCTGGCATCATCGTCTCCAACGAGGCCACCTTCGTAGGCCTGGGCGACTTCACCCCGACGGCCATCCTGGGATGGATAGCCATCGTGCTGAGCGCCGTACTGATGACACGCAGGGTCAAAGGATCCTTGTTCTATGGCATCATCGCTGCCACGCTGATAGGCATTCCCCTGGGTGTGACGCAGGTGGAGAGCGGCTGGATTCCCGTCAGTCTGCCCAAGAGCGTGGCACCGACATTCCTGCAGTTTGACTTCACCTCGCTACTGAACATCAAGACCGTGCTGGTGGTCATCTCTTTGCTGCTCGTCAATATCTTCGACACGGTGGGCACCCTCGTCGGCCTGTGCTACAAGACGGGCAATGTGCGCCCCGATGGTTCGATTCCCCATGTCAGCGAGGCGATGATGAGCGACGCCATCGGTACGACCTGTGGCGCCATGCTCGGCTCCAGCACTATCACGACTTATGTCGAGAGCGCAAGCGGCATTGCCGAGGGAGGACGATCCGGACTCACTTCCTTTGTCACGGGACTGCTTTTCCTTGTGGCCCTCTTCCTGGCTCCGCTCTTCCTGCTCATTCCCAGCGCGGCAACGAGTGGTGCGCTGGTCATCGTCGGTGTTCTGATGCTCGACGGCATCAAGCACATCGAAATGACGGATATGTCCGAGGCATTCCCCAGTTTCGTCACAGTCATCATGATGTTGCTCTGCTATAGCATCGCCGACGGAGTCTGCTTCGGCATCCTGACCTTCGTCCTGACCAAGCTCCTCACGGGCAAGTGGCGCGATCTCAACATCACGCTCGTGGTCCTCGCCGTGCTCTTCGTCCTCAACTTCGTCTTCGGATAATAACCCCACCCAAGGCAGGGTGTCCAGAATCAACAGAACCGATCAGATAGAGGCAACATTCAAGTTGCCTACCAGGTCAAGCGAAAGGTTCGCCAAAGGCTCCAAACGATTCTGAGCACTCTGCCTTCTATAAAAAACACCACAAAAAACCACGATAATCTATTATTTATTTGGAACTCTCACTAAAAAACACTAACTTTGCGACAATTACGCGAAATAAAACAATTAAAGACCCACAATATGACGAAAAAGACTTTACTTGCCTTGTCTGCCTCCCTACTGATGGGAGCAGCCCCTGCTGCGGCACAGACTACCCCCTATGGTGGCTATACCGGCACAGAACCTCTCACAAGCTACGGCACCCGAATGATGGAAAGCTATGACGTAGCCGTCAGGCTGACCGTGGACGAAAACGACCAAGGACTCGTCGGAAGCCAGATTACGGGTGTACGCATTCCCTTCCCCGATGACATTGACCACCTCATCGAAGCTCAGGCGTGGATCAGCAAGAGCCTGGAGCTGACGGACTATAGTTTCACTCCTGACGTCGAGGTGAAGTCGTTCACACCCGGACCAGGTTTCATCGACGTGACGTTCGACTCACCCTACACCATCACCAGCGAGGGTGTCTATGTAGGCTATTCCTTCGAGATGGACGAGAAGGTGTCGAAGCCGATTACAACCATCAGCGGCACCAACCCCAACTACTTCTACCTCCACACTACCCGGTCCTACTACGAGGGATTCAGTTCCGTCTCCGCCGACCGCAACATGATGCTGGCGATGCAGGTGCTCATCGATGGACTGCCGGCACGATCGGTCTCGCCCACGCTGAACGATCAATACTTCAAGGTAGGAGAGGGCAGCAACACGCTGACCTTCAACATCCGCAACCAGGGAAGCCAGCCCGTCAGTTCCATAGACGTGGCCTACAACGCTCCCGGCGAATCGGATAGCCCCGTGGAGAAACATATCACGCTGGACAAGCCCCTGCCGGCACACTACAATGCCTCGGGCACCGTCACGCTGACCGCCGACGCGCTGCCCCATGCAGGCGATTTCCCCTTCACCATCCAGGTGACAAAAGTCGATAGCGAGGCCAACCAGAACGCGCTCCCCAGCGCCTCGACCACCATCCACAGTCTGAGTTTCGTACCCACCAAGCGCGCATTGCTGGAGGAATACACAGGCACATGGTGTGGCTGGTGCCCGAAGGGATTTGTGGGACTGGAGAATATGGACGCGCTCCTGGGCGACGACTTCGTGGGCGTGAGCTACCACAACCGCGACCCGATGGAGTTTGCCGGCGGCGACGAGGGACCGGAGTTCCCCAATGGCACGGCCTCTTTCCCCAGCGCATACATAGACCGCGTACACCCCACCGATCCCTATAGCGGTGATGAGCCCAGCACCCACTTCCTGCTAAACGAGACCTATGCCAAGGCGTGCGACCAACTGGCGCCTGCCGACATCAACCTAGCAGCCAACTATGCAGAGGACAACGCCTCGGAGGTGGAATGCAAGGCCACAGTACGCTTCCCGCTGCCCGTGCAGGCCAACCCCTATCAGCTGGGCTTCATCCTCACCGCCGACGGACTGAGCGGCGAGGAGGACAGTTGGACGCAGAAAAACTACTATCCCAACAACACGGAATACACCGACACAGATATGGAACTGTTCACGCAGGGCGACGGCTACGTCTATGACCTCACCTACAACATGGTGGCCATAGGATTCAGCGGACCCAGTTTCATCGAAGGCAGCCTGCCGGAACAGATCGAGGCCGACAAGGACTATGAATACACCTTCCGCTTCGACCTGTCGAAGGACTCGCAGACGTGCAAGGCGAAGAGCATCCTCGCAGGCCAGCAAAACTACAAGTTGCGCGCCGTGGCCCTGCTTATCGACAGCACGACGGGAGAGGTCGTCAACGCCCGTAAGGCAAAGGTAGGTGGCGAGACGGATGGCGTTTCGGCCCTCACAGTCAACAAGGACGCTACTCCCGTGGCCTACTACACGCCCGACGGACGACAACTGCAGTCGCCCACCAAAGGCATCAACATCGTACGCCTCGCCGACGGACGCACCGTGAAGATGATAGTCCGGAAATAGGTCCGGCAGGTGCACGCAAGCGAAGCACGACAGAAAACACCTTCGGGATGGACGAAATATAGCGTCCATCCCGAAGGCATCCCGAGACCATCCCGAAGGTCCTACAAGCCCTTTTCGTGCGAACTGCCCAAGAGTTCAGAAAGGAAAACTTGCAAAAAGCATAGAGTAGGGAGGGGTGAAAAGTTAAAAATCAAGGGCTTCATGCGAGTTAAGAAACAAAAACTTGCAAGAGAGGTAAAATTTCCGTAACTTTGCGGCCTACAAGTATTGAAAGAACATCGGTCCGCCCATCCAGCGCGTTTTTATGGAAAAAGAGCCTGATGGAATTGGCCACAAACTTAAAAAAATACATGATGCGCAAGAAAACGCTCCTTTCCAGCCTATTCGCCACCCTGTTAGCCGTATTGATGCTGACAGGCTGTTCCGAAACACAAAACATCTCCTACTTCCAGGACTACGGTCCGGGATTTTCCGAGACCGTTTCTCAGTCTAAGCCCATCACTTTCCAGCCTGGCGACAAACTCTCCATCATCGTGACAAGCCGCAACCCGCAGCTTTCCTCACTCTTCACGCTCTCGCAAGGCGTAATGCTCTCCAGCGGAACAACTTCCAACTCGCGTACGGCGAGCAGCAACCAATACACCGTGCTCTACACCATCGACAGCAAGGGCGACATCGACTTCCCCGTGCTGGGCAAGATCCATGTGGGTGGCCTGTCGCGCGAACAAGTCGCCTCGACCATCAAAGAGCAGTTGTTCAAGGAAGACCTGGTCAAGGACGCCGTCGTGTCGGTGGAGTTTGGTGGCATTCACTTCTCCGTGCTGGGCGAAGTGAACAAGCCGGGACAGTATAACTTCGAAAACGACCGCGAGACCATCCTCGACGCCATCAGCCGCGCGGGCGACCTGACCATCTACGGCCAGCGCGACCACGTGACGGTGATTCGTACCGAGGGCGGCGAGCGCAAGGTCTATAATATCAACATGCTCTCGGGTCGGGACATCACAAGCTCGCCAGCCTACTACCTGAAGCAGGGCGACATCATCTACGTGGACCCCAACCCGACGCGCGCTCGCCAGAGCACAGTCAACGGCAACACCTTCCGCTCGTCTGCCTTCTGGGTCTCCATGGCCTCCCTGGCCATGAGTGTGACGATGCTTATCAAGAATTGGTAAACTTACTCTCAAAAAGGAAATGGCAACAAACAATAGCTTAGAAAGCGAAAAGAACTACTCAGCAACAGCCGAGAACAACGAGCTCGAGAATGGCGGATTCAACCTGCGCATGCTCCTGGACATCGTGCTTGGCAACTGGTTTTGGATACTCCTGTCCGTCATACTCTTTGGCGCAGCAGGATGGTACTATCTGAAGAGCACGCCCAACACCTACCAACGCACGGCGCTCGTCGTCATCAAGGATGACAGCCCGCAGCATGGCAAGGACCTCAACGCGATGTTCGCCAACTTGGGTCAGAACCCCGACCAGAGCAACGTCAACAACGAGATGGCTGCCATCCAGGCTCCCTCCAACGTGCTGGAGACCGTGAAGCGCCTGAACCTCGACATGAACTATACGATGGAGGGCCGCTGGCACAAGAGCATCCTCTACGGACGCTCGCTCCCGGCCAACGTCCGCATGATGGGACTGGGCGACCATGAGTCGGCAGCCATGCAGATGGAGCTGCAGCCCAACGGCGTGGTGAAACTGTCCAACTTTATGCGCAACGGCAAGCCGGTCGGCAGTCCGGAGGTGACCGTGACGGGCCGCACAAGCACCATCATCGGTACGCCGGTGGGCAATGTGCTGGTCACACCGACACAGTACTACGGCTCATTTGTCACCCATACGAAAGATCCAATCCTCGTGACACGCACCGACCTCTACACCAAGACGGAGGGCGTGCAAAGAAACTTGTCGGTGGAACTGACGGGCAAGATGTCCACCCTGGTCCGCATTTCCTATAAGGACAAAGAGCCCTACCGCGCCGACGACATCATCAACACCCTCATTACGGTCTATAAGGAGAGCTGGGTGAGAGACAAGAACATGTTGACGATCGCCACGACGAAGTTTATCAACGAGCGCCTGGCTATCATCGAGCGCGAGCTGAGCGGTATCGATAGCGACATCTCCAGCTATAAGAGCAGCAACCTGCTGCCGTCCGTACAGGCTGCCTCGCAGATGTCCATGCAGCAGTCGCAGGAGAGCCAAAAGCAAGTGCTGGCCCTCAACACGCAGCGCTCCATGGCACAATACGTAAAGGGCATGCTGACACGCGGTGCCAAGTCGCGCAAGCTCCTGCCTACCAATGCCGGACTGGAATCGACGGGCATTGAGCAGCAGATCGCAGAATACAACACGCTTCTGCTCCAGCGCAACTCGCTCATCGCCAACTCCTCGGAGCGCAACCCCATCGTGAGCGACTACGACGAGCAGCTGGCCCAGATCCGCAAGGTCATCCTGGAGGGCATCGACAACCTCTGCAGCACAATCGACCTGCAGTTGAGCCACGCGCAGCAGAACGAGAACCAGGCCACGGCGAAGATTGCCTCCAGCCCGAAGCAGGAGAAGTACCTCACGAGCGTGGGCCGTCAGCAGCAGGTCAAGGAGCAACTCTACCTCTTCCTGCTCCAGAAGCGCGAGGAGAACGAGATGAATCAGGCTTTCACCGCCTACAACATCCGCATCATCACCGCCCCGTTTGGCAACGCCTATCCCATCTCGCCCAACCACCGCAACATCCTGCTCATCGCCCTGGCCCTGGGTCTGATGTTGCCTATCGGACTGTTCTACCTCCGCGAGAGCATGAACACCACAGTGCGCGGCCGCAAGGATATCGAGGGTCTTACCATACCGTTTATCGGAGAGATACCTTATACTGGCAAGCGCAAGTGGTGGCAGCGTCGCAACAAGCGTCGTGACAAGCTGCAGATCGTCGTACAGGAGGGCAAGCGCAACGTGATGAACGAGGCCTTCCGCGTGCTCCGTACGAAGCTCGAGTTCCTCATTTCTGAGGACAGAAAGGACAACGTGATGATCATGACCTCCTTCAACTCGGGTAGTGGTAAGACCTATCTCTCGGCCAATATCGCCATGTCGCTGGCCATCAAGCAGAAGAAGGTGCTCATCATCGACTGCGATATCCGTAAGGCCATGGCCTCGGCCCTGATCGGATCGCCGCAGGTCGGTCTGACCCATTACCTCACGGGTAAGGAGACGGACCTCCACGAGCTCATCCATACCTACAAGGGCAATGAGAACCTAAGCATCCTGCCAGTCGGCATCGTGCCGCCGAACCCCACCGAGCTGCTGGGCAACGGCCGCTTGAAGGACTTGCTGGAAGAGGTTCGCAGCCAGTACGACTACGTCCTGCTCGACTGTCCGCCTATCGAGGTCGTCGCCGATACGGAGATCATCTCGAGCTACGTGGACAGAACGATCTTCATCGTGCGCGCCGGACTGCTCGACCGTTCCTTGCTCAAGGAGCTCCAGCGCCTTTACAACGCAGGCAAGTATCGCAACATGGCCCTCATCCTCAACGGCACGGAGACCCGCGTGGGCTACCACCGCTACGGATATGGTTATGGCTACGGCTACGGTTATGGCTACGGTTATGGCTACGGCGAAACCGACGACGACAAGAAGAAGCACAAGAGCAAGAAAAAATAGTAAGCTACGAGCAGAAGCAAGTAGCTAAGCCTATAGACTACAGAGCGGGCGGGGAGAGCATCCTCGCCCGCTTTCTTGATAGATGTTACCATCTGAGAGCGCACACAAGGTTCTAAATTTCAGAACCATCCTTAATTTAATAGAAAACATTTGGTGGGTTCATTTGTTTTGGCTACTTTTGCAGAGCAAATAAAAAATCAATAAATAATTAAAAACAAAAATCAAAATGGCTAACGAGAACGAGAAGAAGTTTCGTGTAGAGAGCGACCTCTTGGGTGAGCTCCAGGTACCCGCCGAGGCCTACTATGGTGTGCAGACACAGCGCGCCATCAACAATTACAAGATTTCGGGCAAGCACATGTGCGACTATCCCGAGTATGTCAAGGCCATTGCATACGTGAAGCTCGCTGCTGCCGAGGCCAACCACGAGCTGGGTCAGCTTCCTGACGACGTGGCCGACGCTATGTGCCGCGCCTGCCGCGAGATCATCGACGGCAAGCTTCATGAGAACTTCGTCACCGACATGGTGCAGGGTGGTGCCGGCACGTCGGTCAACATGAACGCCAACGAGGTGATTGCCAACCGTGCCCTCGAGCTGATGGGCTACGAGAAGGGCGACTACCAGCACTGCTGGCCCAACGACCACTGCAACTGCGGTCAGTCCACCAACGACGTCTATCCCACCACCATCCGCCTCACCTTCATCGAGATGAACAAGCAGCTCGTAGCCGCTCTTGGAGCGTCTCGTGGCCTCTTTCCGCAAGAAGGGCGAGGAATTCAAGAACAACATCAAGATGGGCCGCACACAGTTGCAGGACGCCGTCCCCATGACGAGCGGACAGGAGTTTACGGCCTTCGCCAATACCCTTGAGGAGGAGATCGGCAACCTCAACCGCAATGTGGAGCTGATGCTCGAGATCAACATGGGCGCCACGGCCATCGGTACGGGTCTCAACGCCGTCCCGGGCTACGCTGAGCTCTGCACGAAGAAACTGGCCGAGCTGACGGGCGAGAACTTCACCCTCGGCAAGGACCTCGTCGAAGCTACTCCCGACACGGGCGACTACGTGAGCTATAGCGGCGCGCTGAAGCGTCTGGCCGTGAAGTTGTCCAAGATCTGCAACGACCTCCGCCTCATGGCCTCTGGTCCCCGTTGCGGTCTCCACGAGATCAACCTCCCGCCGATGGCTCCGGGCTCCAGCATCATGCCGGGCAAGGTGAACCCTGTCATCCCCGAGGTGACCAACCAGACTTGCTTCAAGGTGATTGGCAACGACACCACCGTGATGATTGCCGCCGAGGCAGGACAGCTCCAGCTCAACGTCATGGAGCCGGTCATCACCCAGTGCATCATCGAGAGCCAGACCTGGCTGGGCCGCGCCATGGACACGCTGCGTGAGCGTTGCGTCGATGGTATCACGGTCAATGCCGAGCACAATGCCGAGACCGTGCGCAACAGCATCGGTATCGTCACCGCTCTCAACCCGTACATCGGCTACAAGAACAGCACGAAGATTGCCAAGGAGGCTCTGGAGACGGGCGCTTCTGTCTATGATCTCGTGCTCAGAGACAAGATCCTGACCAAGGAGAAGCTCGACGCCATCCTCGATCCGAAGCACATGCTCGACCCCATGGACGTGATCAAGTAAGGGTCTGCGCATCACGCAACCATAGACTTTATCTCGCATAAAGTATAGTTAGACTAAATTTAAGGCCTTCTCTGCCGCGCTGGTAGGGAAGGCCTTGTTCGTATCAAGCAATGTGGTTTTCGTTGCTTAGAAGGGCCGCTACGGGCCTCATACGGCGCGGAAGGCGTTGTAGCCTAGCCTGCGGAAGCAATAATAAGGCAAAGCAGGGCAAACTACAGCCGCCCAAGCCGCTGGCAGCGCCAGAGGTAAAAAGGCGTCAGCGACGCTTGGCCCGCAGAGGACGCTCCTCGTGGCTCTCGACGTTCTTCTTTTTCTTGGAAAGCACCAGCAGGATGACTGCCGAGAGGATGAGCACAATGCCGACGAAGAGTCGCAGGGAGAAGGACTCGCCGAAGATGAGCACGCCGATGAAGACGGCCGTGACAGGCTCCACAGCACCCATGATGGCGGAGGGCGTACTGCCGACTTTCTCGATGGCAATATTCATGAAGTAGAGGCTGAGCACCGTGGGCAGCAAGGCCAACTGGGCAGCACAGGCCCATTGCTTCGGAGTAGAGAGGATCTGGATCTGCTCGCCCATGATGACGGACAGGACGAGCAGGGAGATCAAGCCGAACAAGACCACCCAGAACGTAAACTGGATGGCGGAGAGCCCTGTGTGGGTCTGGTTGACACCGATGATGTAGAAGGCGTAGAAGAGCGACGAAAGCAGGACCAGCGCCACGCCCACCGTGGAGAGCGTGGCATTGTCGCCACCACGATAGAGCAGTCCTATGCCCGTGACGGCCAGGAGGATGGAGAAGGTGGTGGACCAGGTAATGCGCTCATGGAAGAACGCCGTCATCAGCACGGCTGTGATGATGGGGTAGCTGAAGAGGATCGTACTGGCGATTCCCGCATCCATGTACTTGAAACTGAGGTAGAGCGTGGCCGAGGACATGGCCATGAATGTGCCCAGGACGGCCATGCGGATAGCGGGTCCGAGGCGCAGGTGAAAACTCTCCCGCTTCGCCACCATCCATGCAAGGAACAGCAGCGAGGCTATGGCGTAGCGCCAGACGAGGACCGACGTAGGGTTGATCTCGTCCTGGTAGAGGAATAGCGTGCCCAAGGGGTTTGTACCATAGAAAATCGCAGCGATAATACCCGCTGCGAAACCTTTGAACGTGTTGCTCATAATAAAGAAAAAAAGGATGATGAATCAGCGGGCGCATCAGGTGCTGCTACCCGCAGACTCGATTGTTTCAACTCTTGAATGCCTCGGCCTCTGCCATGGCGATGATGTCTTCGCGGTCAGGTTGGCGTGAGGGCTCTTCAGCGTCTGCGGAATGCAAGGGCATAGCCTGACGCTCGCCATCCTTCTGGTCTTGGCCGTCATGGGAATTTCGGATGGCCTCCTCGCTATCCTCAGCGCGCTTCTCCGTGCGCTTCCTGCGGTGGTCGGCAGGTGCAGGCTGCTCCCTAAAGATTTCCTCCTGGAAGGGCGAGACGTGCTTCCGGTCCTCCTTTGGCTTGTCGCCGACGATGAAACTGTCGGTCTCATCTACCGAAGGCACGAGGCCGACGGGCTCCTCCTCCATCTTCGTCCGGTTCTCCTTCGAGGCAAACACGCGGTCGAGAAACTTCGTGTCCTTGCGGAGCTTGCGGAGCGTGTCCTTCGATGCCTTCTGCTGGCTCTCCTTCTTAGAATAGCCGCGTGCGTCGCAACCCTCCACGTCCTCCAGCATCACGACGAAGTGGAAGACGGGGGCTCCCTCCTCGCTGGTCTCATTGCCAAGCAACTTGAAGTTGAGCTGCACCCGGTTCTTCTGACACCACTCGATGAGCTTCGACTTGAAGTTGACCTCCTTGTAGGCGAGTTTGTCGATATTGATCATCTCGCCCAGGATCTGGCGCTCCATGAAGCGCATGCAGGCGTCGTAGCCCTTGTCGAGATAGATAGCACCGACAAGGGCTTCGAAGGCGTTGCCCGCCATGTTGCTGTTGTGGCCGGACTGGTGACCGCTGGAGAGAATCAACTTGTTGATACCCATCTCCTTGGCCAAGTGGTTGAGGGTCTCGCGCTGCACGAGCTTGGAGCGCGTGGTGGTGAGAAATCCCTCCCGCTTACCAGGGAAGTGACGAAACACAATATCGCCTACTACCGCATCGAGGACGGCGTCGCCGAGAAACTCCAGCCGCTCGTTGTTCATGGGCTTTCCCTTCTCGTTGCGCCGCGCGATGCTGCTATGGAGCAGCGCGATCTTGTAGTATTCGATATGATGGGGCCAGATGCCGGTGATCCTATGGAGAGACAAGAAAAGCTCCTTGTCCTTGCGGAAAGGGAGCTTAATCCTGTCAATCAGATTATTCAGCATACTTCTTGAAGATAACGCAGGCGTTGTGTCCGCCGAAGCCGAACGTGTTGCTCAGGGCCGCACGAACGGTACGCTTCTGTGCCTGGTTGAAAGTATAGTTGAGCGCGTAGTCGATCTCCGGGTCCTTGTCCTCCTCGTCGTGGTTGATGGTCGGGGGAACGATGTCCTCGCTGATGGCCTTGACGCAGGCCAGGGCCTCTACGGCTCCAGCAGCTCCGAGCAAGTGGCCCGTCATAGACTTCGTGGAGGAGATATTGAGCTTGTAGGCGTGCTCGCCGAAGACCTCCTTGATGGCCTTGGCCTCGGAGATGTCGCCCACATGGGTGGACGTGCCGTGCACGTTGATATAGTCGATATCCTCCGGCTGCATCTGGGCGTCGGCCAGGGCGGCCTCCATCACCAGTTTCGCACCCAGTCCCTCGGGATGGGAAGCCGTGAGGTGATAAGCGTCGGCACTCTCGCCCTCGCCCACCATCTCGGCGTAGATTCTGGCTCCGCGCGCCTTGGCGTGCTCCAGCTCCTCCAGGATGAGGCAGCCGGCACCCTCGCCCATCACGAATCCGTCGCGGCTGGCCGAGAAAGGACGGCTGGCGTGGGTCGGGTCATCATTGCGCGTCGAAAGGGCCTTCATGGCGTTGAAACCACCCACACCACACTCGCAGATGGCAGCCTCCGCACCACCGGCCACGATCACGTCGGCCTTGCCGAGGCGCAGCAGGTTGAAAGCGTCGGCCAGCGCATTGGTCGAAGAGGCACAAGCGCTGGTGGTGGTGAAGTTGGGTCCGTGGAAGCCGAAGTGGATGCTGATCTGTCCAGCGGCGATGTCGGCGATCATCTTCGGGATGAAGAACGGCGAGAAGCGGGGACCTTTCTCCTTGTTGAGAGCGTAGTAGGAAGCCTCCTCCTCAAACGTCTTGATACCGCCGATACCTACGCCATAGATCACGCCGACGCGGTTCTTATCGACCTGGTCGAGGTCGAGGCCGCTGTCCTTCACACCCTGCACGGCACTGGCCATGGCCAACTGTGCGTAGCGGTCCATCTTGCGGGCGTCCTTGCGGTCGATCCACTCGTTGGGATTCCAGTTTTTCACCTCACAGGCAAACTGGGTCTTGAAGTTGGTGGCGTCGAACAGCGTAATCGGAGCTGCGCCGCTCACACCCTTGACCATGTTCTCCCAAGTCTCCTCGGGAGTGTTTCCCAGCGGGGTGACAGCGCCGAGACCCGTTACGACAACTCTTTTCAGTTCCATGTATATAGTGTCTTATCGATTGATGAAAACGTATATTGGGCGTCGTGCGGGGCTTACAGTGTCGTAAGTAGCGAATTTGCCCTTAGCCGGGCTATCCACACCTGACATCTGACGCCTGACGCCCGACACCCAATATATGTGTCTGTCCTAATGTAAAAAACGATACCGTAGAGACAGAAGACGCTTACTTAGCGTTGTTCTCGATGTATGCGATGGCGTCGCCTACGGTTGAGATCTTCTCTGCCTGATCGTCGGGGATAGAGATACCAAACTCCTTCTCAAACTCCATGATGAGCTCGACAGTGTCGAGAGAGTCGGCACCCAAATCGTTGGTGAAGCTCTTCTCCGGAGTGACCTCCTCTGCATCTACACCCAACTTATCTACGATAATGTTCTTAACCTGTGCTGCAATTTCTGACATGATAATCTTGTTAAAATGTTGTTACTTTGTTTTCTCTTTCAAAATTTCGGGTGCAAAGGAACGGAAAAAATTTCGTTTACACAAATAAATCTTGAAGAAATCCACCCTTTTTTGCACACCAATACCCTATTTGTGCAAGAAAATGCCCTCTTTTTATAGGTATCTTGCGCTAAATCAACCCAATATTACATTCTCATTACATCCGATATGCTGTAGTTTGACAGAGAAATAGAGTGGTTCCATGACCCATTTCCAGATCTTTTACCTTCCCTTCTCCCACACCATCGAGCGGTCTTCCGGGCTGCCTACAGACACAGACCGCGTTGTGCGTCAACCACTTCGGCAAACAGAGCAGGGAAGGGGGCATAATAGAGTAGAATAAAGTAGGGGAGAGTAAAGGCTATATAATATAATAAGGAGAAACGAAGAGACGCAGGCCGCTGGGAGGACAGAAAAGGAGATTCATCATAACATGTTAACGTTATAATGTAAGGTCGCAGCCATTCCTCTCGCCAAATCAAAAACGTGACAATGTGACAACGTGACGTGTGACAACGAGAAAAAGCGCACGTCAAAACAAAAACGTTAAACGTTATTATGTTATTATGTTATTACGAAGCGGGGCGGGCACCTAACCGGAGACCGCGAACCAGAGAGCCTACAGACTGGAAATAGGAAAGCCCACAGGCAGCGAACTATAGGGACTACCGACTGCGACTTTTGGAACAAGTTAGGATCGAGGCAAGAGACAAGCAACCATCAGGGTGATAGGTAAGTTACCCCGCGAAAGGTGCCCAGTTTTCCACCCTCCCGCGTCCGTTGAAATAGATACCCGACAAGGGGTTATGAGGCCCTAAAATGGCACGCGAACACGTGGGGACCCAGAAAAGCAGGCAAACAAGGCAGAAAACAACGGAAAAGTTTGGCCAAGTGCGATTTTCTTCGTACCTTTGCACCGTTCAGAGGAATGAGGGGCTTGCGGAAGCTCCTCATTTTTATTTATATAAACGTTTATGATAGACAAGAACGTCGTAAAAAGATTAGTTGAGGAATGGCTTGCGGGGAAGGAATACTTCCTCGTAGATGTTCAGGTTGGCACCGACGATCGCATCGTCGTTGAAATAGACCACGCCGACGGCGTGTGGGTGGACGACTGCGCGGATCTGAGCCGCTACATCGAGGACCATCTGAGCCGTGACGAAGAGGACTACGAGCTGGAGGTGGGATCCACCGGACTGGGCCAGCCTTTCAAGGTACCCCAGCAGTATGTGAACAACATCGGCAACGAGGTGGAAGTCCTCACACAGGATGGCAAGAAAGTGAAGGGCACGCTCAAGGCCGTGGAAACCCCGCGTTTCACGGTCTCCGTGCCGGAGAAAGTAAAGGTAGAGGGCAAGAAGCGTCCCGTGATGATGGACGTGGACTACGACTACGACATGAATGAGGTAAAGTACACGAAATACATTATAAGTTTCAAATAAGCTATGGCAGCAAGAAAAAAAGAAGACATGCCGAACATGATCGAGACCTTCAAGGAGTTTAAGGACACCAAGAAGATCGACCGTGCCACCCTCGTTAGCGTGCTGGAGGAGAGCTTCCGCAGCGTGATAGCGAAGATATTCGGCTCCGACGAGAACTTCGACGTCATCGTCAACCCCGACAAGGGCGACTTTGAGATATACCGCAACCGCATCGTCGTGGCCGACGGCGAGGTGAAGGACGAGTACAAGGAGGTGTCGCTCACGGACGCTCAGAAGATCGAGCCCGACTACGAGCTGGGCGAGGAGGTCTCCGAGCGCATCGACTTCGCGAAGTTTGGCCGCCGCGCCATTCTCAACTTGCGCCAGACGCTGGCCGCCAAGGTGCTGGAGCTGGAGCACGACTCGCTCTACAACAAGTACAAGGACCGCGTGGGCCAGGTCATCTCCTCCGAGGTCTATCAGGTCTGGAAGCGCGAGGTGCTGCTCGTGGACGACGAGAACAACGAGCTGCTGCTGCCGAAGACGGAGCAGATACAGAGCGACAACTACCACAAGGGCGACACCATCCGTGCCGTCATCCTGCGCGTGGACAACACCAACAACAATCCGAAGATCATCCTCTCGCGCACGGCGCCCGCCTTCCTGGAGCGCGTCTGCTGGAGGCCGAGGTGCCCGAGATTGCCGACGGCCTGATCGCCATCAAGAGCGTGGCACGCATGCCGGGCGACCGCGCCAAAATCGCCGTGGAGAGTTACGACGACCGCATCGACCCGGTGGGAGCCTGCGTCGGTGTGCACGGTAGCCGCGTACATGGCATCGTCAAGGCTCGGTGGCGAGAACATCGACGTCATTTCCTGGACGGCCAACACCAAACTCTTCATCCAGCGTGCCCTCAGCCCGGCCCGCGTCAGCTCGCTCACCATCGACGAGGAGAACAAGAAGGCCGAGGTCTATCTCAAGCCCGAGGAGGTGAGCCTCGCCATCGGACGCAGCGGTCTCAACATCAAGCTGGCAAGTATGCTCACGGGCTACACCATCGACGTCTTCCGCGAGCTCGACGAGAGCCAGGCCGAGGAGGATATCTACCTCGACGAGTTCTCCGACGAGATCGACCAGTGGGTCATCGAAGCCATCAAGAAGATAGGTCTCGACACGGCCCGCCAGGTGCTCAACGCTCCGCGCGAAATGCTTATCGAGAAGGCCGACCTCGAGGAGGAGACCGTCGATAATGTCATCAAGGTCCTCAGGGCCGAGTTTGAGAGCTAAGATGGAGCCGTCCTGTCCGCGCCGACAAGGCGCATCCTCTCAGGAAGGGCAACACATCAGGAAAGAAGCAAAGAGAAAGGGTGGAGGACGACAGTCTCCACCGATAAAAGGTAATGGCGGGTGATGGTTTTGACCAGCGGCTCATAGGGTGTGGCCGCACTGGTCCGCACCATGTTCGGAACATCTGCGCCACCCTCACATCGTAAATCAATACCAGCACCCCCTACCTCTATTAAGATATTAATGAGTATCAGATTAAACAAAGCAATTAGAGAGCTGAACATCGGGCTCCAGACGGCTGTGGAATTTCTGGAGAAGAAGCCGAATCTGGGCGAAGTGAAGGGCGACCCCAACTTCAAGCTCAGCGATGCGCAGTATGAGGCCCTGGCCACACAGTTTAACAAGGATAAGCAAGTGAAGGCCATCGCCGACAAGAAGTTCCCCAAGAAGTCGAAAGAGGGCGGCAAGAAGAAGCAGTCCCAGGGAGGCGTGAAGCGTGGCGACGACGGTCTGACGAAGATACAGGCCTATACGCCGCTGGGCAAGATCGACCTCGACCAGCTCAACCGCAAGCCGGGACAGAAGACCGAACAGAAGCCGAAGGCAGACCAGCCCAAGGCCAAGGAGGAGAAGCCCGTACGCAAGCAGGAGCCACAGCAGTCCAAGCAGGAGCAGCCGAAGCCCGCACAGAAGGAGGCAGCACCCCAGCACAAGGCAGAGCCGAAGGCCGAGAAGCCGGCCGTGAAGGAGCAGCCGAAGGAAACTGCCCACAAGGAAGTGGCCCAGAAGCCCGCTCCCCAGAAGGAGAACGCTCAGAAGGAAAACAAGGAGCAGGCCAAGCCCGCAGCCAAGGCCGTGGAGACGGAGCAGAAATCCGCCAAGCCCGCCAAGAGCGAGAAGACACAGCCCGCAGCGGCAGCCCAGACTGAGACCGCCCAGAAGGAGGGCAAGGAGCAGGAGCCCGCCACGACAGAGGGCGGCGCACCCTTCCAGACGCAGAACGAGAAGAAGCTGCTCAACCAGCCGAAGCTCAACGTGCTCGGCAAACTCGACCTCAGCACCATCAACCAAAACACGCGCCCGAAGAAGAAGAGCAAGGAGGAGCGACGCAAGGAGCGCGAGGAGAAAAACGGACAGGGCAAGAAGAAGCGCGTACGCATCAACAAGGAGCGCGTCGATATCAATGCCGCTGCCAACCAGCAGCCCGCCCAGCAGGGCAAGAAGCAGGGCCAGCAGCAACAGCAGGGCCAGGCCGACGGTGGCGGAAAGCGCAAGAAGAAGAACCGCGGACGCAGCAACAAACCGCTGGAGGTCGATGACGAGGCCGTAGCACGCCAGGTCAAGGAGACCTTGGCACGCCTCACCTCGAAGACCCAGAACAAGAAGGGTGCCAAATACCGCAAGGAGAAGCGCGACGCTGCCCAGGAGAAGCTCAACCAGGAGGCACGCGCCGAGCGCAAGCAGAGCAAGACGCTGAAACTGACGGAGTTTGTGACCGTATCGGAACTGGCCACGATGATGGATGTGCCGGTGACGAAAGTCATCTCCACACTCATGTCGGTGGGCATCATGGTCTCCATCAACCAGCGTCTCGACGCCGAGACCATCAACCTCGTGGCCGACGAGTTCGGATTCTCCACGGAGTATGTCAGTGCCGAGGTGCAGGAGGCTGTCAGCGAGGAGGCCGACGACGAGAACGATCTCGTGCCGCGCGCCCCGATCGTCACGGTCATGGGCCACGTCGATCATGGTAAGACCTCGCTGCTCGACCACATCCGCAACACCAACGTCATCGCCGGCGAGGCCGGTGGCATCACACAACACATCGGTGCCTATAGCGTGACGCTGAAGAACGGCAGCAAGGTGACCTTCCTCGACACGCCGGGCCACGAGGCCTTCACCGCCATGCGTGCCCGTGGTGCGCAGGTGACGGATATCGCCATCATCATCATTGCCGCCGACGACTCGGTGATGCCTACCACCAAGGAGGCCATCGCCCACGCACAGGCCGCCGGCGTACCGATGGTCTTTGCCATCAACAAGATAGACAAGCCGGGAGCCAACCCCGACAAGATACGCGAGGACCTGGCCAACATGAACCTCCTGGTGGAGGAGTGGGGCGGCAAGTACCAGTGTCAGGAGATCAGTGCCAAGAAGGGCATCGGCGTGGACGAGCTCATGGACAAGGTGCTCCTGGAGGCCGACCTGCTTGAACTGAAGGCCAACCCCAACCGCAAGGCCACGGGTACGGTCATCGAGTCGTCGCTCGACAAGGGTCGCGGCTTCGTCTCGACGGTGCTCGTGAGCAACGGCACGCTGAAGACGGGCGACATCGTGATCGCCGGCACCGCATGGGGCAAGGTCAAGGCCCTCTTCAACGAGCGCAACCAGCGCATCGAGAAGGCCGGACCCGCCGATCCCTGTATCGTCCTCGGACTCAACGGCGCGCCCACGGCAGGCGACACGTTCCACGTGCTCGAGACGGAGCAAGAGGCACGCGAGATTGCCAACAAGCGCGAGCAGCTGCAGCGCGAGCAGGGCCTCCGCACGCAGAAGCGCCTCACGCTGGGCGCGACATTTCCCACCGCATCGCTCGCGGAGAGTTCCACGAGCTCAACATCATCGTCAAGGGCGACACCAACGGATCGGTGGAGGCACTGGCCGACTCCTTCCTCAAGCTCTCGACGGAGAAGGTGCAGGTCAACGTCATCAGCAAGGCCGTGGGACAGATCTCCGAGAACGACGTCATGCTCGCCTCGGCTTCCGACGCCGTCATCGTCGGCTTCCAGGTGCGCCCGTCTGCCGACGCGCGCAAACTGGCTGACCGCGAAGGCGTGGAGATCAACACCTACTCCATCATCTACGATGCGCTCGACGACATCAAGAGTGCCATGGTCGGCATGCTCGACAAGGTCAAGAAGGAGGTCGTTACGGGCCAGGTGGAGGTGCGCCAGGTCTTCAAAATCAGCAAGGTGGGCACCGTGGCCGGTGGTCTCGTCACCGAAGGCAAGGTGCACAACAAGGACAAGGCACACGTCATCCGCGACGGTATCGTCATCCACACCGCCGCCATCAGCGCGCTCAAGCGCTACAAGGACGACGCCAAGGAGGTGGCAACGGGTCTGGAGTGTGGTATCTCGCTCGTCAACTACAACGACATCGAGGCGGGAGACATCCTGGAGACCTTCACCGAGATCGAGGTGGAGCAGAAGCTCTAAGCCGACTGCGGGGACTCAACGGCCGTGGCTACTGCCTACGGCCCGCCCCTCGGCAGCCGCCGACCCCCTACCTTATTAAAATATGGCCACAACGGCAGCCGACCGCAAAAGGACGGCGCGCCGCTTGCGGCCTGTTTTTCAAAGCAGAACCATTCAAACAATGGAAGAAATAAAAGAAGAGAAGAACGCATTGGTGCGGGAGATAGCCGACAAGAAATATGAGTACGGCTTCACCACCGACGTGGAGACCGACATCATCCCCGTGGGTCTCAACGAGGACATCGTGCGCCTGATCTCACAAAAGAAGCACGAGCCCGAGTGGATGCTGGAGTTTCGCCTGCGCGCCTTCCGCCATTGGCAGACGCTCAAGCAGCCCACATGGGGACATGTGCACATCCCGCCCATCGACTACCAGGCCATCTCCTACTATGCAGACCCGCTGGCGAAGAAGCCGCAGAACAAGGAGATAGACCCCGAACTGGAGAAGACTTTCGACAAACTGGGCATTCCCCTGGAGGAGCGACTCGCACTGAGTGGCACGGCGGTCGATGCCATCATGGACTCCGTGTCGGTCAAAACCACATTCAAGGAGAAACTGCGGGAGAAGGGCGTGATCTTCTGCTCCATCGGCGAGGCCATACAGACCCACCCGGACCTCGTCAGGCAGTATCTGGGCACGGTCGTCCCCTACGGCGACAACTTCTTTGCCGCGCTCAACTCGGCGGTGTTCTCCGACGGATCCTTCGTCTATATTCCCAAGGGCGTACGCTGCCCGATGGAACTGAGCAGCTATTTCCGCATCAACGCCCGCAACACGGGACAGTTTGAGCGCACGCTCATCGTGGCCGATGACGACTCCTACGTCTCCTACCTGGAGGGCTGCACGGCCCCAATGCGCGACGAGAACCAGCTCCATGCGGCCATCGTCGAGATCATCGTCATGGACCGGGCCGAGGTGAAATATTCCACCGTCCAAAACTGGTATCCAGGCGACGAACACGGACGGGGCGGCGTGCTCAATCTCGTGACGAAGCGTGGCGACCTGCGCGGCGACCACTCCAAACTCTCCTGGACACAGGTGGAGACGGGATCGGCCATCACGTGGAAATATCCCTCGTGTCTGCTGCGCGGCAACGACTCCGTAGCGGAGTTCTACAGCGTGGCCGTAACCAACAACTACCAGGAGGCAGACACGGGCACAAAGATGATCCACATCGGCAAGAACACGCGTTCTACCATCATCTCCAAGGGCATTTCCGCCGGACACAGCCAGAACAGCTACCGCGGCCTCGTCATGGCTACGGCCAACGCCGACAATGCGCGCAACTACTCCAGCTGCGACTCGTTGCTGCTCGGCAGCGACTGTGGAGCGCATACGTTCCCCTACATGGACGCCCGCAACGACACCGCAGTATTCGAGCACGAGGCGACCACGTCCAAGATTTCGGAGGACCAGCTCTTCTACTGCAACCAGCGGGGCATCCCGATGGAGGAGGCCGTGGGACTCATCGTCAACGGCTACGCCAAGGAGGTGCTCAACAAACTGCCGATGGAGTTTGCCGTCGAGGCACAGAAGTTGCTCAGCGTCTCGCTGGAGGGCACGGTAGGATAACGCTTCCACAGGCCACAACGCCGCAAGACCAACAAAAGAAGGAGGAACAATGAGAAGAAAGATGATCATGGGACCGGCCCTTGCGGCCACCCTGCTGCTGACAGCCCTGCTGCCGTCGGCGGCTTCAACACCCGTCCCACGCTGGACGCCGCAGCCCTACCGCCAGTATCTCATCAAGCTGGAGGTGGAGCGCGACACCATAGCCGCACCGTCGGTCATGCTCCACGGCGCAAAGACCAAACGGAAAGTGGACGTGAGCCATTTCAAGGTGGGGCCCTTCTGGGTACCAGACCCACCCTCGCTCTTCGAGCAGGAGGACGAATGGCGCGACAGAGACCGCTACAAGAAAGGGCGGATTCTCGGCGACCTCATCGAGGACATCATCAACATCTTTCTGTTATAACTATCAAACGACAACCAAATCCTTATAGATATGCTTGAGGTAAAGAACCTGCACGCCACCATCGCAGGCAAAGAGATATTGAAAGGCGTCAACCTCACGGTCAGAGACGGTGAGATCCACGCCATCATGGGACCCAACGGGTCGGGAAAATCGACCCTCAGCGCGGTGCTGACGGGCAACCCGCTCTACACCGTCACCGAGGGAACAGCCTTCTTCAACGGCAAGAACCTGCTGGAGATGAAGCCCGAGGACCGCGCTCGCGAAGGTCTGTTTCTCTCTTTCCAGTACCCCGTGGAGATTCCGGGCGTGAGCATGACCAACTTCATGAAGGCGGCCATCAACGCCAAGCGCGCGTATGAGGGCAAGGAGCCGCTGAAGGCTGCCGACTTCATGAAACTCATGCGCGAGAAGCGCCAGATCGTAGAACTCGACCCGAAACTCGCCCACCGATCCGTCAACGAGGGATTCTCGGGTGGCGAGAAGAAGCGCAACGAGATCTTCCAGATGGCCATGCTCGAACCGAAGCTCAGCATCCTCGATGAGACCGACTCCGGACTGGATGTCGATGCCATGCGCATCGTCGCCAATGGCGTGAACAAGATGCACTCGGCAGAGACTTCCGCCATCGTCATCACCCACTACGAGCGACTGCTGGACATGATCAAGCCCGACGTGGTCCACGTCCTCTGGCAGGGCCGCATCGTCAAGACTGCTGGTCCGGAGCTGGCGAAGGAAATTGAAAAACTCGGCTACGACTGGATCAAGGAGGAAGTGAAAGGAGAGGAGACCCAAGGATGACCGAAGCAGAAAAGCAATACATAGACCTATACACCGAGGCCTCGGAAGCCATCAAGGAGCATAGCGCAGGGGTGATGAACGCCGTCCGCGACCGCGCCTTCGAAGACTTCCGCCGCCAGGGCTTCCCGACAAGGAAGGTGGAGCGATATAAGTACACCGACATAGAGAAGATCTTCGCTCCCAACTACGGTCTGAACATCAATCGCATCGAGTTTCCTGTCGATCCCTATGCGGCCTTCCGCTGCGACGTGCCCAACCTGAGCACGCTGCTCTATTTTGTCGTCAACGATGCGTTCTATGAGAAGCGCCTGCCCAACGTGCAGCCCGAGGAGGGAGTCGTCATCGGATCGCTGAGAAAGGCGGCCAAGGAGCATCCCGAACTCATCGCTCGCTACTATGCGCGCATCGCCAAGACGGAGGAGGACGCCATCACGGCGCTCAATACGATGCTGGCCCAGGACGGCCTCTTCATCTATGTGCCGAAAAACGTGCAGATGGAAAAGTGTGTGCAGATTATCAACATCCTGCGCGCCGACGTGAGCATGATGGTCAACCGACGCGTGCTCATCGTGATGGAGGAGGGCGCCAAGGCTAAATTCCTGTTCTGCGACCATACCGCCGACGACCACGACTTCCTCGCCACGCAAGTCATCGAGGCCTATGTCGGCGACAACGCATCGCTCGACCTCTACTGCATGGAGGAGACCCACTACAAGAACCATCGCGTGAGCAACGTCTATATAGAGCAGCAGCGCGACAGTAGGGTCAACCACAATGTGATCACGCTCCACAACGGCGTGACGCGCAACCGCCTCGACCTGGTGTTCAAGGGAGAGGGCGCGGAGTGCTATTGCAGTGGCTGCGTCATCGCGGACAGAAAACAGCACGTGGACAACAATACGCTCATCGACCACCAGGTGCCTCACTGCACGAGCAACGAGCTCTATAAGTATGTGCTCGACGACGAGGCGGTGGGTGCTTTCGCTGGACGCGTCCTCGTACGCCACGGAGCACAGAAGACCACCTCGCAGGAGACCAACCAGAATCTCGTGGCCACGAAGACGGCAAGGATGTACACACAGCCGATGCTGGAAATCTATGCCGACGACGTGAAATGTGCGCACGGATCCACGATAGGACAACTCAACGACGCTGCGCTCTTCTATATGCAGCAGCGCGGCATCAGCCAGAAGGAAGCCAAACTGCTCTTGGAGTTTGCCTTCATCAACGAGGTCATCGACAAGATGGACCTCGAACCGCTGCGCGACCGTCTCCACTATCTGGTGGAAAAGCGTTTCCGTGGCGAACTGAGCAAATGTGTAGGCTGCAAAATGTGCCAGTAGGGCCGGCAGGATTCATTCATCAAAAGCAAGAAGCGTAAAGCCATGTTGGATATAGAAAAAATAAGGAAAGACTTCCCCATTCTCAGCCGTGAGATCTACGGCCGCCCGCTGGTCTATCTCGACAACGGTGCCACGACCCAGAAGCCGCTCTGCGTGCTTGATGCCATGCGCGACGAGTACTTGAACGTCAATGCCAACGTCCACCGTGGTGTCCACTGGCTCTCACAGCAGGCCACTGACCTCCACGAGGCGGCCCGCGAGACGGTCAGGAAGTTCGTCAACGCCCGTTCCACCAGCGAGATCGTTTTTACGCGGGGCACAACGGAGAGCCTGAACCTCGTAGCTTCGTCCTTCGTGGAGGGCTGTATGGAGGAGGGCGACGAGGTCATCATGAGCACGATGGAGCACCATTCCAACATTGTCCCCTGGCAACTGCAGCAGCAACGCAAGAACATCCGCCTGCGGGTCATTCCCATGAGCGACGACGGTGCGCTGCTCCTCGACGAGTACGAAAAGTTGTTTAGCAAGAAGACAAAGCTCGTCAGCGTCATGCACGTCAGCAACGTCCTGGGCACGGCCAATCCCGTCAAGGAGATCATCCGCATCGCCCACAGCCACGGAGTACCCGTGATGATCGATGGCGCACAGAGCATCCCTCACATGAGGGTCGATGTGCAGGACTTGGATTGTGAATTCCTCGCTTTCAGCGGCCACAAGGTCTATGCGCCCACGGGGGTAGGCGTGCTCTACGGCAAGGAGGAGTGGCTCGACAGACTGCCGCCATACCAAGGGGGTGGCGAGATGATAGAACGCGTAAGCTTCGACCACACCACCTTCGAGCGTCCGCCACTGAAGTTTGAGGCTGGAACGCCTGACTACATCGCCACCAACGGACTTGCCAAGGCTATCGACTACGTCTCAGCCATTGGCATGGAGAATATTCAGGCGTATGAGCACGATCTCACCGACTACGCCCTGCAGCAGCTCCGCGAGATCGAAGGAATGCACATCTATGGCCACAGCAAAGACATGGAGGCTGACGCCGTCATCTCCTTCAACGTCGCCGATATCCACCACGCCGACCTCGGCACGCTCCTCGACCAACTGGGCATTGCTGTGCGCACAGGCCACCATTGCGCCCAGCCTCTCATGGACCGCCTCGGCATACTCGGCACCGTGCGCGCGTCGTTCTCCTTCTACAATACTCGAGAGGAGGTCGATACGCTCGTAGCAGGACTGCGCCGCGTCATCAAGATGTTCTGAAAATGATTCCGCTGGGCAAAAGATGGAGCCATCTATTGCATTTTTGACCACAAAATTTTGCAATATAAGAAAATCTCCGTAACTTTGCACCTGGATTTTGTCCTATGGTGTAATGGTAGCACAACAGGTTTTGGTTCTGTTTGTAGTGGTTCGAATCCGCTTAGGACAACATACAAAAGGATTCCTTTCCGAAGAGAGGAATCCTTTTGTTGTATTGCCACTTATTATATCGTCGTTTGTTGTATGGTGATTGTTGAAGCGTAGTGAGTTATATTGCGCTTGTATTGTACTGCAACACAACATTTCACTCAAAATAGGCACGAAACGCCTCTGCCTGCTCCTCCAACAATGTGGGTTGACCATTGGCGTAGCGGTTCCACACCTGCTGACACGGAGCCAAAAGGGGGAGGGGAGAGTCGGTAGTACGCATCAGATAAGGGTCGCAAGCCTGGAAGGTCTCCAGCACCTGCACCACCTTCTCGGACTTCAGTTTCATCAGACGAGCCAGTTCTACCACCTCGGGCGTGTCCACCACCATGGTGTGGGGCACAAGCCGGAAGTAGAGATCGAGGATGAGGACCAGCATGACAGGCTTCAATTCATGGTCTTCAGCCAATGGCAGAAAGAAGTCCTCAAACGTGTTGCGCACCTCCACCCCCTCGTAGAAAGCCTGCTCACAACCGAACCCCTTCATCTTCCGCAGCCGCGCAATGTCTTTTGCGAGCCGACGCGGCTTCTGGGCGTAAGTATTCCAGACCAATTGTAGCACCAGGCGGTCACGACGGTCCATCTCCTGCAGTTGCTGGTGGATGAATTGGGGCGGAAGATGTAGTTCCACAGCAAGATCAACAGCCTCACGCGCATACACCGCTTTCACGCCCGTAGGACGCTTCAGGTAGAGTTGCAACACGAGCAGCCAGTAGTCGTCGTTCCAAAGGGGATGGGTAGCCATACGCATTATCTTAGGTTTTCTATACTTTATCTTTAGATGTAATCCTTATCTACGGCGCACGGGCTGACCGGCCTGGTCAACTCGTTCACCGTTAATATAGATATCAAACGTCGGTCCGTTCGACCAACCGTCGTCAAAGTCCTGCTTGCTGCCTCCCAAGATCTTCACGTCGTCGAGGGAAAATTGCAGCGGGGAGACCTTCAGCGTAGTGGGATTTTCACCATCGATACCGATAAAGATTTTGCACTCAAAGTCAAACTCCACGACGCATTGTTTGCCACCAACATTGAGCGACAGCGACAGAGGCTCAGGTGCAAGGCGCACATAACCCTCCGACTCCTTGCTCGAAAGGCCTCCGGACAACCCATATCTGATCAACAGGTTCTGCAGCGGCGCAGAAGCAACAGCACGCGCCAGGGCCGTATCCTTCAGACAGGGCGCCACGAGACTGATGGGGAAATTGGGGATGGTAATGCGCTGGTCCCCATAGCCACCTACGACGTATTGCAGCGGCGCAGCAGAATCGGGGAGCATGGCCCGTATCACACTATCCTTTAAGACATCCTGCCCACCACGCAGGTCAGTGCGGTAGATGCGAAAGTAGCACATATCGTAAGTGCCTGCCATCGTGTCGCAGATCCGCTTCACGTTGGCCTCCCGATGGAAATAGCTATTGGTCCAACGTGGGGTCACACGGTGGCAGCTGCCCAACAGACAAACCGTCACAACGGCGAAAACAGAGAAAAGAACAGACTTCAATCTTTGTAGCTTCATATCTTTGAATTTTTAAATAACTGCCTTTAGATAACGAAATCTGCACCGAATTATTGCACCATTGGCCTTTTTATGACCTTTTGCCAACAAAAAAAAGAAGCACGACATGATGGAAAACGAGTCTTTTTTTTGTAATTTTGCAACGGAATTGAAACAGTCAATGTGTACCAGCTCCTATTGATGATATCATCACAACAACATCACACAATATGCACACCAGCGACTATCTGATCATCTTCATGAAAGTTTTGGGCGCGTTGGCCCTGCTTATCTATGGCATGAAGGTTATGAGTGAGGCGCTCCAGAAGATGGCCGGCTCTCAACTGCGCCACATCTTGGGAGCAATGACCACCAACCGCTTCACAGGAATGCTCACGGGAATGTTTGTCACCTGTGCCGTCCAGTCCTCTTCCGCCACCACCGTCATGACGGTGAGCTTTGTCAATGCCGGTCTATTGACCCTTGCCCAAGCCATCTCCGTCATTATGGGTGCGAACATCGGCACCACGCTCACGGCGTGGATCATGTCGCTTGGCTTCAACGTCGATCTGACCATGGTCGTCTTTCCTGCCTTCTTTATCGGCATCATGCTCATCTATTCGAAGCGACGGCGCTTCATCGGCGATTTCCTCTTTGGCATTGCGTTTCTGTTCTTTGCCCTTGTCCTGCTATCGGCAGCTGGCAAAGAACTTGACTTGGAACACAATCCCGACGCCATCCACTTCTTCTCCTCCTTTGACACCCATAGCCATTTCAACATAGTGGTCTTCGTGCTCATTGGCACCCTCATCACCTGCATCGTGCAGAGCAGTGCAGCTGTCATGGCCATCACCATCCTGCTGTGCTCCACGGGCGTCCTTCCGATCTACTTCGGTATTGCCCTTGTGCTGGGCGAGAACATCGGCACGACGACCACGGCCAACCTCGCGGCGCTGGGAGCCAACACACAAGCCCGAAGGGCGGCCCTGGCCCACCTGGTGTTCAACGTCTTTGGCGTGGTCTGGGTGCTCTGCCTGTTCTATCCCTTTGTCGATGCGGTCTGTTCTTTGGTAGGCTACGATCCAACGGGCGCTGGTACCTCTCAGACACAGAAGGCAGTCCTCCTTCCGATTGTGCTGGCAGCGTTCCATACCTGCTTCAATGTCACCAACACCTTCCTGCTCATCTGGTTTATACCCCAGATAGAGCGTATCGTCTGCCTGATCATCAAGCCGAAGGCCAAGCAAGACGAGGAGGACTTCCGCCTGCGCTTCATCCAGGCTGGCATCATGAAAACCCCAGAATTTGCCGTACTGGAAGCCTCCAAGGAGATCCACTCCTTCTCTGGGCGCATCCATAGAATGTTTGGAATGGTGCGCGAGTTGCTCGGGGAGCAAGATGGCGAGGCCTTCGTCAAACTCTATTCGCGCATCGAGAAATACGAGGGCATTTCAGACAACATGGAGATAGAGATTGCCAAATATCTCGACCAGGTGAGCGACGCCCATCTGAGCGACGACACCAAGGAGAAGGTGCGAGCCATGCTGCGCGAGATCTCAGAACTGGAGTCTATCGGTGACGCCTGCTACAACATGGCACGCATCATCAGCAGAAAGCGTTCGGGCAAAGATGAGTTTACCGAGGATCAGTACAACCATCTCCACCAGATGTTTGAACTGACCGACGATGCGCTGGAGCAGATGACACAGACCCTGGTGGCCCACCGCGGCAGCGTGGACGTCAACCGTTCTTTCAACATCGAGAACGAGATTAACAACTACCGCAACCAACTGAAGAACCAGAACATCAATGATGTCAATGAGCATAAGTACTCCTATGCCAGTGGCACGATGTATATGGACCTCATCAACGAGTGTGAGCACCTGGGCGACTATGTGGTCAATGTCGTTGAGGCGCGCATGGGCGTGAAGCAGCACGAGCCAGAACCAAACATAGACTAACGACCGCCCACACCCGCTCTACCAGCACGAGAAGCCCCGACTGTACAAACTCCTGTACCGTCGGGGCTTCTTGCCAATAGGCCTTCCTGGAGCACGCCAGCAAGCCATTCTCCATTGACTCGAGCAAAACACAAGGGCCAGGAAGGATCGCTTGCAAAAAGAAAGGCTGACTCCTTTTGGGAACCAGCCTTTCTTTTTTAGTTTATTTCTTGCAATAAGCAAGCCTTATTTCTTGCTCCAAGCGAGATTACTTCTTGTTCAAAGCGAGATCGAGGGCGACGGCGATAGCCACCGTAGCACCTACCATCGGGTTGTTGCCCATACCCAGGAAGCCCATCATCTCGACGTGAGCAGGCACTGAAGAAGAACCTGCAAACTGAGCGTCGGAGTGCATACGGCCCATGGTGTCGGTCATACCGTAGGAAGCAGGACCAGCAGCCATGTTGTCCGGGTGGAGCGTACGGCCCGTACCACCACCTGAAGCCACTGAGAAGTAGGGCTTACCAGCGAGGGTGCGCTCCTTCTTGTACGTACCAGCTACCGGGTGCTGGAAGCGGGTCGGGTTGGTGGAGTTGCCAGTGATAGACACATCGACATCCTCGCTCCAGTTGATAGCCACGCCCTCACGGACATCGTTGGCACCGTAGCAGTTGACCTTGGCACGAGGACCATCGGAGTAAGCCGTGCGATCCACGACTTTCAGCTCGCCCGTATAGTAGTCGAACTCCGTCTTCACATAGGTGAAGCCGTTGATACGGCTGATGATCATGGCAGCGTCCTTGCCCAGACCGTTGAGGATAACGCGGAGCGGATTCTTGCGCACCTTGTTGGCCATCTCAGCAATCTTGATGGCACCCTCGGCAGCAGCAAACGACTCGTGACCAGCCAAGAAGGCGAAGCACTTCGTCTCCTCGCGGAGCAGACGGGCAGCCAAGTTGCCGTGACCCAGACCCACCTTGCGGTCGTCGGCCACAGAACCAGGGATGCAGAATGCCTGCAGACCCACACCGATAGCCTCTGCGCAGTCGGCAGCAGTCTTGCATCCACGCTTGATGGCAATAGCAGCACCGCAGACATAGGCCCACTTGGCGTTCTCGAAGCAAATACGCTGCGTCTCCTCACACATCAGATAAGGATCAACACCTGCCTCGTCGCAGATCTGATTAGCCTCCTCTACGCTCTTGATGCCCTCGGCGTTGAGAGCTGCAAGAACCTGCGCCTCACGACGCTCCTGACTTTCGTAACTTACCTTTCTAATCATAGTTATGTTTCTCCTTTTTATTCTTTACGTGGATCAATCGCTTTAACAACACCCTGCTCGGCAGTAGTACGACCGTAGCTGCCCGTGAACTTCTTCACAGCCTCGTTGGCGTCCATACCGTTCTTGATGGCCTCCATCATCTTGCCGAGGTGAACATACTCGTAGCCGCAGACCTGATTGTCCTTGTCGAGGAACTGGCGTGTGATGTAGCCCTCGGTCAGCTCCAAGTAGCGCGTACCCTTAGCCACCGTGCCATAGAGCGTACCCGTCTGTGAACGAAGACCCTTACCCAGGTCCTCAAGACCGGCGCCGATGGTCAGACCGCCCTCAGAGAAAGCGCTCTGCGTGCGTCCATAGACAATTTGGAGGAAGAGCTCGCGCATAGCCGTGTTGATGGCGTCGCAGACGAGGTCGGTGTTCAGTGCCTCAAGGATTGTCTTACCCGGAAGAATCTCGGATGCCATGGCGGCAGAGTGGGTCATACCCGTGCAACCGATGGTCTCCACGAGCGCCTCCTGGATGATGCCGTCCTTCACGTTGAGAGACAACTTGCAGGCTCCCTGCTGGGGAGCGCACCATCCCACACCGTGGGTGTAACCCGAAATATCAGCGATCTCCTTGGCATAAACCCACTTTCCCTCCTCAGGAATGGGAGCAGGTCCATGGTTGGGGCCTTTGGCCACAACGCACATGTTCTTTACTTCCGATGAATAAATCATAATAGAATTATTAATGTTTTGTATTGATAATATTTATACCGTTCACTTATCAAAAGACAGGCTGTTATCTTGTTGATGTTACCCTGTGAAAGGACCAACGCAACGCCGTGTCCATATTCGCGTACAAAGGTATAAAAAATAATTGATTCCTATACTCAATAATGGGGATTTTATTTCCCCAAGGGCTCTTTTTTGACTAAAAAATGCTAACTTTGTACACAGGTTGCGCCACTCTTGCCCGATGTGGCGAAATCAGAACACTTACACAGCGAAGGCCAGGCAGCTTCATCCGCCCCAAGGCCCCACTTCATAAGACGATACAAAATGAAAAATCATATTGGCAGGACGCTGCTGGTCCTCATACTATTTATCCATTCGCTTACGTCGCTGGCCTCCAGCCAAAGTAAGTACACACCCCTCATTCGCCAAGTGAGAGGATGGCCGTCGGAAAAAATTCTCTCCAAGGGCGACCAGTTCTTGCAAAACAAGAAGGAGGACAAAGCCTTGGTGATGTACATGCTCGTCTGCTCCCGTACCAACGACCGCATGACCGACGAGGAACTGACCGACTGTTCGCTCGCCAACCTCAAGGTGGGCGACATCTTTTACGCCCGCGGCAACTATATCAACGCCCTGGAAAACTACCAAGAGGGTCTGAAACTCAGCGAGACTTCTGCCTCCAAGACCCATCTGTCCTTGATCTACAAGAACATCGGTAACGTCTATTGTATGTTCAAGGACTATGGCAAAGGCTTCGATTATTACAAGAAAGCCTATCAGATCCGTCCGAAGAACGACAACGAACTCACGTTCAGGATCCTGGCCAACCTCTTTGGCGTATGCATCAACCGCAAAGACCTCGAAGGCGCAAAGAAATACCGCCAGCTCTTGTTTGCCACCCCTCGCCCCAACCTTCCCATCGACCAGTTCTTTCTCTCGTTCCCCACCGCCTTGATGGCCTCACAAGAGGCACGCTACGCCGAGTCTAACAAAATTCTGGTCAACCTCGCCGATTTCTGCACCCGAAACAAACTGCCCCCTACCTATATCTGCTCAGCCTACGCCGAACTCTACTCCAACTACCAAAACTTAGGCGACATAGATCAGGCCAAGCACTATATCAGCCTCTGCATCGATCATGCGGAGCGAGAGAAGATGCTCCACTACATCCCCGAGACCCTGCGCGACATGGCCCAGATACAGCGCAAGACGGGCAATGCCACGCTCGCTCAGCAGTATGAGAGGCAATACCTCAGTCTCATGGACTCCATCTACAACTCACAGCGGTTCAACGTCGTGAAGAACCAGCAGTTCATGTACGAAGTCGATAAGACCGACAAGGAGATCACGCGCCTCCACCAAGAGGAGGAGATACACCGCCAAAACGCCCGCCTCTACCAGTTGCTCTTCCTCGTGAGCATCCTCGCCATAGTCCTTGTCTCCATGCTCCTCTTCTATGTAGTGCGCCAAAAACGTGATTTGGAGGCCAGCTACCGCAAACTCTACGACATCAACCGCAGTCACGTGGAGACGGGAGAGAAGAAAGCCCCACGCGCCACCAACCTTCTCAAGGAAGACCAAAAACAGCTGCTGCTCGACGGCATACGGAGAGTGATGGAGGAGACCGACGAATACTGCCAGCCAGAGTTCACCGTCGCTACCCTCGCCAAACTCATCGACTCCAACGAGCGCTACGTCTCCATGGTCGTCAACGACCACTTCGGCAAGTCGTTCACCGAGGTGCTCAACGACTACCGTATCAAGAAGGCCTGCGAGCGTCTGACAACCAATAATGCAAAGTATGCGCAGCTCACCATTGCCGCCATCGGACAGAGCGTCGGCTACAAATCGCAGACCACTTTCGTCAAGCAGTTTCGCAAGTGTACGGGCCTCACCCCCTCCGTTTATCAGAAGTTTGTCGCCGAGGACCGACGCAACAAAGAAACGGGATCATAACTTTCTCCCGCTTCTTCGTTTTAGTCACCTAAATCTACCATTTTTGCCGATTCCATCGAAAAATCGGTTTATTTTGTACAAAAACCTGATCTTTTTTACGCTTTAAAATCGTGTCATTTTAGGTCGTTCCTCTCCATTTTCGTGAAAGTGGAGAAGGGCGATTTGCGCCCTATTGGCCTATTGCTTACTTTTGCAGCGTCAATTCATCAACCAATACATCGCCTGCCGGTGGGATTCATTTAGCATGCAAGTAGTTCCACTGGTGGGTTTTAAAAAAAACTTATGCAAAACAAAAACCCATTCATGGCCATTGGAGTAGCAGCATCGGTATTATTGCTGCCGCTCAACGCCAAAGCCCAGAAAACTCCATCAGGGCTTAAAGATAGTAATCCTCCTACCGAGCTCCGGGTCTCTAAGAAGATGACGCCCGCGGAGCGCCAGGCAAAGATGAACGAACACATCGCCAAGCACCCGTTATTGCACAAGAGACTCGTGCCTCAGATGGCGAAGAGAGACAGCCTCGTGCGTCTCAACCGCAACATCGAGGCCGGCATCAAGACAAAGCAGACTCCCCAAGTCCCTATATTAAGAGCCAAAGACGCAAAGCCCATGACTTTTTGGGGGAATGTGCTCTATGATGCCACTTGGGGTGCCGAGACTCCCGAGTATGGTATATACACCTTCGGCACCGAAGCTCCCATCTCCGTCAAGAAGCAGTTCCAGGATGAATTCTTCCGTGCCACGGGTGCGGGCGCATGGATTGAGGACAACCTCTACTTCGTCATGTACCAAAACTTCTGGGGCACCGATATGATCTACTTCTACCATTATGATACCAACACCTGGGAGAAGAAGGTCGAAAAACGAATCGAGGACTACTCCCTCATCGCTTGTGAGACAGCCGTCGCTGCCGACGGCACGGTCTATGGCTGCTTCCTCGATGGCAATGGTTCGAACAACGAGTTGGGTATAGCCGACTACGAGAACATCACCCGCTCCACCATTGGCCGCCTGCGCCATAGCTATGTAGCCATGGGTATTACCAGCGACAACATTCTCTATGGTATTGCCGAGGACGGCAACCTCTATAAGATCGACACCTCCACCGCCGAAGAAATTCTGGTAGGCCCCACGGGCAAACAACTGAAGAAGGCTGATGACAGTTTCTACTACCAAAGTGGTGAGATCGACCAGACTACCAACACGTTCTATTGGGATTGCGTGGATAGCAATCAGAAATCCACTCTCTACACTGTCGATCTCGCAACAGGTCAGCTGACGGAGATCGGCGACTTTGCCAACAACAATATCATATCCCTTCTTACTATTCCCAAGGCAAAGGCTGCCGACGGCGCACCTGCCGCCATCGACCAAATGCATTTCGATTTTGTGGACGGATCGCTTTCGGGCCACATCCAGTTTACCGCACCCAGCAAGAACTTCGCTGGTGGCAACCTGACCGACTCCAAACTTACCTACACCATTCTCAACGACAAGGAAGAGATAGCCAAGGGCGGGACCAAACCGGGTGCTGCTGTCTCCCAACCTGTCACGCTCAACAAGGGCTACAACACCATCACCATCATTGTCAGCAACGGCGAAGGCCCCAGTCCTAAGTTTGCAAGCCGCTACTATGCTGGCTTCGACACCCCGAAACCCGTCGTCAACGCCCACACCTCGGTAGATACCAATACGGGCAAGGCTACCGTCACATGGGAAGCTCCTGCAGGCGGCCAGAACGAGGGCTACGTCGGTGAACTCACCTACAACATCAAGCGCTACCCTGAGGGCAAGGTCATCAAGACCGGCCATGTGGGCACTATGTTTGAGGATACACTCCCCGAGGGTGAGACTGCCGTCTATGGCTACGGTATCACGCCAAACAACCACGGCACGATGGGTGAGGAGATGGTCAGCAACTACGTTTCCTACGGCGCTCCTATCACACCGCCCTTCGCCAATGGTTTTGAGTCGGAGGCCGATTTGGCCTACTTCAAAGTGATCGACGCCGACAATGACGGTATCACTTGGGGCATAGAGGAACCTGGAATGTTCAACGACAATGACGGCTACGCCAGAATACTGCGCGGAGAGGAGAAACATTCCTTCAACGACTGGTTAGTCTCTCCAGCCCTCCACGTCAAAGCCAACCATCAGTATAAGATTTCCTTCCGTCTTTCAGGAAGATATAAGTACTATGAGGAGCAATTTGAGGTGAAGTATGGCACTGCACCTACCCCAGAGGCAATGACCAAGACCCTGATGCCCCAAACCATGATCAAGCGTTCCGACTTCGAGGCCGTCACCCTCACTTTGGACGCCGACAAGGACGAGACCATCTATCTCGGCTTCCATGCCCTTTCCGTGAAGCCCGAGGCCATGGGTGTCAAGATTGACGATGTTGTAATGACTGCAGGCGTAGATTTCTTCGCTCCCGACCAGGTGACAGGTCTTGAAGCCGAGGCCGACCCACAGGGCGCACTCTCCACCCAAATCACGTTCACCGCTCCTACGAAGCGTCTCAACGGCGAAACCTTAGACAAAATCACGGGCTTCCAGCTCCGCCGCACAGGCCAGGTGGTTGCCGAGATTCCTGCTGCTGCTCCGGGCAGCAAGGTGACCTTCACAGACAACACCGCCACCAACGGCATCAATGTCTATAGCGTGGCCGCTGTCAACGACAAGGGCGCCAGTTTCTATTGTACCCCCGTCGCCATCTATGTGGGAGAGGACGCTCCCATCACTCCCGTCAAAAAGAACACGGAAACCCGAGACAACTCCATCCGCTTCAATTGGGAAGCACCCGCAAGAGGTCGCTTGGGTGGCTATCTCAACCCCGAGAAGATCACTTACACCCTCGCCGAGTCGGATGGAACCGACTTCAAGCCCACTTACACCCCAGTCGGCGAGACCACAGGCAAGACCTTCTTTGACTACGCTGTCAATCCCAACGACGGAGCAGAGCAGACCGTGAAGACACTCTTTGTCAAAGCAAAGAATTCGTATGGCGAAAGTTCCTACGTCCCATTGCCTTCTTACATCCAGGGCAAACCTTACGAGATTCCGTTCTTTGCCAGCGTCAAGAACTATAAGTTTTATGGCATCTTGTGGTCCTCCTGGGGCACCGGCAAGTCCGACTTCGAGCTTTCTACCAATTCTGTCGATAACGACGGCGGTAGCTTCTACATCGTGTCAAAAAACAAGGAGGACATCGCCTACCTCGGCTCGGGCAAGATCCGTTTGGGTGGCGTTGATGCTCCCAAACTGATGTTCCATCACAAGGCCGCCGAGGGCAGCAACGCCAAGATCACCGTCGAGGTGGAGACTCCCGACGGCGTGAGCCATGTGGCTGGCGTGATCGACTATGCCAACCTCGAGGCAGACCAATGGCACGCCTCTGGCATCGATCTCAGCCCGTGGGCCAATGAGCCCTTCATCACCTTCGACTTCGCCGTCCAGGCCGAAGCCTACAAGGACCTCTACATCGACCGCCTCTTCATCCGCGACACGCAGACCGACGACCTCAATGCTGAGATCGAGGCTCCCGAGACAGTGCTCAAGGGTGGCAAGGCCAAGGTGAGCGTACGCGTAAACAACTTTGGCGAGAACGCTGCCAATAACTACAAGGTGAAACTCTATGCCAACGACGAGCTCGTCGAGACCAAGAAGATGTCCGAGACGCTGGGTGCCTACGACTTCACCGACGTGGTCTTCGATTTCCAGAGCAATAAACTCGACCAAAACGAGTCTGTGGAACTGAAGGCCGAGGTGGAATACGCCTACGACCTCAATGAGGACGACAATGTCGTCTCCACCAACGTCAAGTACCTCACGAGCGAGAAACCGAAGCCCGAGAGCGCCGAGGCCGTCCTTACCGAGGAGGGCGTGAGCCTCACATGGACGCCTGTCAGCACGGACACCGAGACCAAGACTGAGAGCTTCGAGAACGCTACGTCATGGAGTCAGGACAACTTTGGCGACTTCACCTCTGAGGCTGTCAATGCCGGCACGACGGGTGGCGTCTTCGAGAAGTATAAGTTCCCGAACCAGGGTTCCAACTACGGCTTCATGCTCTTCGACCCAGCCAACGGCTGGCTCACGGAGACACAACTCGAGCAGGTGCCCGACTTCAAGGCCCACAACGGCGACAAGTACCTGGCCGCTCTCTACCGTGTGAACGGGGAAGGCTATGACGTATCGCAGAACAACTGGCTCTACAGCCCCGCACTCTCCGGCGACGAGCAGGAAATCACGTTCTGGGTGAAGAACTACAATGATGGTCAAACCATTCATGAGGAGAACTTCAGTGTGCTTTACTCCACCACAGACGACAAGCGCGAGTCGTTCGTCAAGTTGGGCGAGACCTATAGCATCACCAGTGGCGCATGGGAGCAGATCAAGGTTGAGTTGCCAGCAGGCACCAAGTACTTTGCCATCAACCACAACACGCCGACGTGGAACAACCCGTTCTTCTTCATGATCGACGACATCACCTACAGCTGTGGCGCAGGCAAGGTGAAGGGCTACAATATCTATCGCGATGGCCAGTTGATCGGCAACGTTGAGGCCAACGTGCGCAGCTTCATCGACAAGCAGATCCTGCAGGATGCCGACAAGCACCTCTACGGTGTGACCGCCGTCTATGCCGCTGAGGAATCGGAGGCCACCCTTACCCATACAGTGACCGGTATCAACGGCCTCACACTCGGCGGATCTGCCTTTGATGTCTATTCTCCTGACGGCATCCGCGTGGCCAAGGGCGTGAAGAACCTCAAGTCGCTGAAGAAGGGTGTCTATATCGTCAACGGTCAGAAGGTCGTCGTGAAGTAAGACTCAAGTTTTCTATCATTCATTTCATCACGAGAGGGGTCCTGCGAACTGCTGCCCAGCAAGCGACAGACGTTTGCAGGACCCCACCTCAAAACTTAAAGAAATCGATTATGCGCAACAAGAGAACTCTTTGGACTTGTTCGCTCCTGTGCCTGGCCTCGATTCTGCCAAGCACGATTCTCGCCAAACCCCGCAGTCAGCAGCAGAAGATGCAAGCTGCCGCCACCGCCCTGGAGAAAGGCGCCCTCCCGGGCAAAATAAAAGCCCCAGGCGCACCCATGAAGCAACTCGTGGCCAACGAGGAGTACACCATCTACGGCTACGACCATGGCGGATTTGCCGTGATCGCCAACGACGATCTGCTGCCCGCCGTACTCGGCTATTCCGACACCTGCTACGACGAGAAGACGCAGAACGAGAATTTCCGCTGGTGGCTCTCCGCCATCAGTGAGGTCGCCCAGGCCAAGGTGAAGGCAGGCAAGGCCGCCACCCGCGTGGCCCGCCCCAGCGCTGCCAACTTCCCCGATGCCGTGCCCATGCTACTCACCACCAAGTGGGGACAGGAAGCGCCGTTCAACAACCTCTGCCCCATTGCTACCGACGGCACGGGCCGATGTCTCACGGGTTGTGCCGCCACCTCTACCGCCCAGGTGCTCTACCATCACAAGGGCCCCAAGCATGGCATGGGCAGCAGCACCATCTACTACCCCTACGGGATGACCTCGGGTGTAGCCATCAGCGTAGATTTTGAAAAGAGCATCTACGACTGGAGCAACATGATCGACGTTTACGACGCAGGCTACACTCCCGAGGAGGGCGATGCCGTGGCCATGCTGATGAGAGACCTCGGTGTGGCTGCCGACATGGATTACGGTTCTACGGCCCAGGGAGGAAGTGGTGCACTCCACGAGAACCTCGCCCGCGGTCTCCAGCGCTACTACGGCCTGACCGATGTGCAGTACCTGGAGCGTGAGGACTATACCACGCAGGGCTGGATGAATATCATCTACGAGCAACTGAGCAAAGACCAGCCCATCGTCTATGGCGGCTTCACCCGTCAGCGCGAAGGCCACTCCTTCGTCATCGATGGCTACGACGCCGAGGGGCTCGTCCACGTCAACTGGGGATGGTGTGGCGACCAGGACGGCTACTACGAGATAGCTATCCTCGACCCGCTGGGCTATAAGTTCTCCGAGATGCAGGAGGCCGTCATCAATATCACACCCGAGCCCGCCATTAGCCGCGTCTCCGGCGAGGTGAAAGTCTCCACTCCGGGCCAGCTCCGATCCTTGGTCAGCGAGGAGTCATTCTTCAGCTACGACACGCTACGAGTACAGGGCCGTATCAATGCCACCGACCTCCGCACACTCCGCGAGATGGCGGGCATTGACGAAAATGGCAACCGCACCCACGGACAGATGCGTATGCTCGACCTGAGCGACGCCCAGATTGTGGCTGACGACGACTACTATCTCATCGACAAGGGACAGAAGCTCACCATCACTCAGGACAATAGCCTGCCCGACAAGCTGTTCTACGGTTGCTCCATGGAGGAGATCCACTTCCCCGCCACGGGCATCCGCCACTTCGGCAAGGGCGTCTGGGCCTATTGCAACAAGCTTTCCACTGTCCACCTCACCCCTACCGCCGATGCCGACTTCACTGTCGAGGGCAGCATGGTCTATGACAAGGACAAGACCACACTTTTGGCCGTTATCCCGCTGACGCGCGAAGACCTCCAGGTCTCCGACGGCGTGACCACCATCGCCGACTACGCCTTTGCTGGCTGCAGCATGGTGCGCAAGATCGCCCTCGGCCACGACGTGAAGCAGATCGGCAAGGAAGCCTTCGGTTATTGCTGGTCGATGGAGGAGCTCAAGGTGCGACCCAAGGAGATTCCGCAGTTGGGCATGGATGTCTTCGCTGGCGCCAATACCGAGACTTGCCGCCTCGCTGTGCGAGCAGGCAGCAAGACGCGCTATAGCTCCTTGGCACAGTGGAAGGACTTCTCCAGCATCGTGGAGTTTGGCACTACCGTCAAAGCCCGCAACCTCTCCCGCCTCTATGGTGAGGAGAATCCCGAATTGACCTTCACCATCAACGGCACGAAGGTGGAGGGTACACCTCTGCTGACCTGCGAGGCCGACCACACCTCTGGCGTGGGCCGCTACAAGATCAAGATCAGCCGCGGCACCATCACCGACGAGGACACGGAGTTTGAGGATGGCTACCTCATCATCAAGCCCGCTCCCCTGGAGGTCATCGCCGAGGACGCCACACGCTGTATAGGCGAGGCCAACCCTGTCTTCACCATCCGCTACGAGGGTTTCAGAAACGATGACAACGAGAGCGCGATCAGCGAGAAGCCGCAGGCCACCTGCTCCGCCGACCTCTCCTCACCCGAGGGTATCTATGAGATCGTGGTGGAAGGTGGCGACGCCAACAACTACGAGTTCTCCTACACCAACGGAAAACTGACCATCACGCCCTCCACGGCCATCGAGTCCGTCTCTGCCGAGACCCTCTTCAATGGCAAGGCCTTCGATATTTTCTCCCTCACAGGACAACAGGTGCGCAAGAACGCCCATACCCTCAAGGGACTTCCCGCCGGCATCTATGTCGTCGGTGGCAAGAAGGTCGTGGTGAGATAAGATCACCAATGGCTTAGACCCGTTTGAGCTTCACACCAAGACTTCCACATCCAAGATCCGCCAGTCGGTTTCCCATCGAGGAGGCCCACTGGCGGACCTTCGTTTTCCATTGAGCAGCATACTCCACCCTTCATCTTGCCCTCACCCTTAGGAACGTACCATCCTTTCTTCGACAGCAAGTCAGCTCCAGGTAGAAACAGCGGCTTCTATCTTGGGCATCCTTCCTCCACGCTTCCACCAAATATCGTCCTCGCTTCTTCCTCCCTTCCTCCAAGGATCGGTTACATATCGTTTCCGTATAGTTTCCGTATTGTTTCCGCTTCTGGAAGCGAGAACGATAGGAGAACGATAGGAGGATGATACGGGATTGATACGGGATTGATACGGGATCGATACGAGACCGATACGAGACCGATACGAGACCGACATTATCCGACCGTCAGTTGGGGAGGTTGATAAAAAGTTTAAGTTTTTCATCGACAATTACCCGAATTATATTTTACATTTTAACATTTTACTCCGCTCCGCTTCTCATCCAAAGATGACTGAGACCTCAATAGTCATGGCGAAGCTACTATACAAAGATAACCTTCCGCTCAGCCGAAACCAAGTCGATTAGCATGAATTAACGGACTATTAACTAATTCTCCGTATCCATTTAACAAAGTCAGTAGCAGTACCAAAAGCCCTTATCACTACACTTCCCCATACTCTTACCGGTATTTTAACCCCATTCAACTCGCTACTACCCACCGCAGTTTGCAGCCACAATCCGTATTTCGGATGATTTACAACGGTAAATATACACAACAAACAAGGCTGACCTCCCATTACGAGTTTCATGATAATTTCGAGACTTTCAAGAAAGGCATATATAAGGTAAAGGACTACTAGTTTGCATTTCTTTCCGATTTCTCTGTCCCTTACGACAACAATGCGAGCGAGAGAGGCATTCGAAAAATAAAGGTCAAGCAAAAAGTAAGCGGTTGCTTCAGAACAGATGATGGAGCAGACATCTTTGCAAAGATTCATTCCATAGCCGAAACTGCCAAGAAAAACGGAAATTCAAAATTCGAAGCCATACTTGCCATTATGTAATGGCAAGCAAAGCCTCGTACCCTAAAAATCACTTTTTAGAGGGGTACTGAGTAGTTACGAATTCACGCAGTGGCGTTAAAATACCTAAATTTAGGGATTGTGCATTCTTTGGAAACGAGATAACTTTGCACCTAAAAAAGACAACCTTATGAAATTCGATTTTATAAATTATAAAAAAAGAAGAACAGACTGTGTTCTTTTACTAATCTTTCTTTATTCCTTGTTCAGTCTATCTGCTATGGCTCAACGGGTTTTGTCTGGGAGTATCAGAAGCATTCAGGATAAATCTCCCTTAATAGGTGTAACTATACAAATAGAGCATACTTCAATCGGGACAACTACAGATGAACAAGGAAATTATGTATTAAAGAATATTCCTATAGGTAAGTCAACTATAGTATTTTCGTGCGTTGGTTTGAAAAGAACAACCAAGACTGTATTCTTTTCAGAATCAGAGAGCAAAACTTTAGATGTCCTTATGGAAGATGCAAATATGCAACTGGACGGTGTGGAGGTTGTAGGCATCGGCGAAAGGTATGAGATACGAGAAGTTAAGCAACAGGGTGTTCCTGTTACAGTAATAGATGGCAAAACGTTGGCAGGGCGGGGTACCTCTATAAGTGAGGTGCTCAACCATCAAACCGGCGTAAAACTCAGACAAACCGGCGGAGTTGGAAGTCAGACTAAAATAAATGTTCGCGGCTTGGAAGGCAATAGAGTTCAAATATATATGGATGGTTATCCATTAAATACACCAGATGGAAACTTTTCCATAAATGATATTCCACTTCAGTTCATAGACCGCATAGAAATATACAAAGGTATTGTCCCACCGGAGTTTGGGGGAGATGGATTGGGAAGTGCTGTCAATGTAGTGACAATTGATACAGATAAAAATTTTTACGATTTGGCATATAAAATGCAAAGTTACGGAACGCATGAGGGCAGTGCGACTGTTCGCCATTTTTTCAATAAAATAAACACGGCCATGACTCTATATGCAGGAGGAACTTTAGCGGCAAATGATTATACCATAGAATCACCCTATGTAGAAGGATTAAAAATAAAACGAGACCATGATCATTTGAAAATGATAGACTACGCTGTAAGTTTCAATTTTATGAATGGCTATTTCGATGAAGCTGAATTAGAAATTTTAGGATATGCTAATAGAAAAGAGATGCAAGGTATCGAAACCAACATCCGTCATACCTTCAACAAAGCTTTCACTACTGGTGGAACTTTACATTTAGAAAGAATCTTTCCTTACTAAAAAAATGGATATGAAATTTAATGGAGGCTATCTGTACACTAATTCATGCCTGAACGATACATCTTCATATGTATATGACTTCTATGGCAACAAACGTCTCAATAGCTACAAAGGAGAAAAGGGAAGTGTACCAAACCTTTCAGATGACCATACTCATGACATTCGTTTCAATCTGAATTTAAAATACCATTTGATTCCTAATAAAATGTCAGTCAATTTGAACAATGATTTTCGATATGTTACTCAGGAGGCTAATGATCCGGAAGCGGAAAAATTCTTGAAAAAAAGACTTTGTGGACTCCAATCAGATGTGACAGGTCTTATTTCTTCTCTGTCTTTCGAGAACAGGTGGTTCAATGACAAACTTACTTCCGTTATTACCGGGCGATATTATCATTTTAGAGTGAACGGTGAGACGGTAGATTTGACATATGGGTCGGAAAGTGAACCGGTCAAGACCGACCGCACAGGAGACAATTTGGGCTATAGCATTGCCTTGAAATATGATTTACCCCGACATTGGTATCTGAAAGCAGCATTGGAACATAATTATCGTTTGCCGCGATATGAGGAAATCCTTGGGGATCGTATCACAACCCAGGTCAATACAGCATTGAACCCTGAAATGGCGAACAATTATAATTTAGGGGTAATACCTGTTGGCGGAATTAATTTAGTGCATACTTAATTCTGCCAATGGGCTTGTCGTTAATGAAGTTTACGTATTGCAGAATGGTAAGTGCACTAATTTTGCCAATGATTCTGGCAAACAAACCATTCGTTATTTTCGCGTAGTTTCTGATGACCAAGAACTGGTCTGTAAGTTGTGAGAATATTGTCTCAATCCTCTTTCTTGCCTTTGCAAACGGAATGAATGTCGGTTTCCAGTCCTTTTTGGTTGAGCCGATACGGACACTCCAGTCTTATGTGTGCGGTTTCGAACAAGTCAAGCTGTACGTCAGCTCCAATATACCCTTTGTCACCATAGATGCTACAGTCGTGATAAGTATGTCTTACATCCTTCATATAATGGAGGTCAGCCACACTTGCCTTTGACAGATCATAGGAATGGATAACTCCACTTAACCCACAGAGAGCGTGTAACTTATAACCAAAATAAAAAGTGTTCTGCGAAGCACAGAAGCCGAAGTCGGGAGCTTGCGAGAAATTGCCGGTACGTCCCATCTTGCAACGTTTTCCTCTTGCAACCCTACAAACCTCTATCGGCTTGGAGTCAACAAAGAATTGTTCCTCTCCGCCATCCATTTCCATGGCAATCCGCTTGCGCAGTTCCTCACACAGGCCTGCCGTTTTTTTCCTGCGGTCATTGAACTGTCTCCTTGATATGAGATTGGGAATGCGGTCCTTGTATTCTTTTGCAATTTAGTCGAACTTAACCACTTCTCACTATCAATGCTCTCGGTCTCTGCCGTCAGGGATAGCGCCACCACTTCCAAATCTGAAAACTTGGGAACAGGACCACGACGTGGAACATTACCAGATTCATTGACGAGATTTTCAGAGAATTGCTTGCATATCTCGAGTATTTTGACGAATTCTGTATAAAGGTTGTACATACGATGGTTTGAACTTAATGTTTTGAACACCACTAAGTTACTAAAAATCAGCGACATGTACAACTTTTTACTCATGTTTATCAACTTAAATTAATTCCGCCAACGGGTGGGTAATATATGACCACTACTACAATAATGAATCACGGTTGCAATTTGAAGCAAATGTTTACACAACAAAAGTAAAGAACATGATGTATATGCTTGCGCAAGCGGGATATTATAAATATCAGAATTTAGGCGAAGCTTTGCTATATGGTGCAGATGCCGAAGTAAAATGGGATATAAACCGGAATTGGTTCGTGTCGCTGAATGGTACTTGGCAAAAATCGCTTGACTATTCCAAATATCTGTTTGGTACAAATACACCAAGCCAAACCTATAAAATGCAGTTACCACATATACCTATTCTATATTTCAATTGGATGGTAGATTACCGAAAGGACAACCTCTTTGGTGGTCGGAATCAATATACCCGTATTTATTATGAAGGAGGATATACCGACAAGTATTATTATGGTTACGAACTGAGTAAAAATCAAAACTATAAAATACCTGGGACATGTATTCATACCCTCGGCCTTGAATATGGTATATGCAGACGGAAGATAATATTCGGAGCGGAATGTCACAATATTCTCTATACCGATGAGATGACCAACTTTAATTATCCGTTGGCAGGTCGACTTTTCTCGCTTAAAATCCGTTTTACATCACTTGAATGGTAAATAATTAATATAATAAAATGAAAATGAAAAATTTAATTCTATTAGCAGTATGTCTGTTAGGAGGCTTTGCATTGACCTCCTGCGACAGCAGTAATGACGATCCGTTACCACCCATGACAGAGGGGAAGGCTAACATGATTCTCGCAATCGACATGGCTCCTCAAGCTTCTATGGGATACATCGTCCCTGTTCAGAATACTTCCAATGGAAATGTCAGCTTTACCAACGCCCATGAGGTGAAGAGCACCCCTTATCTTGCCACATATAAGGATTGGGTGTTCAGTATCGGTGGTGCGGCTGATGCGAATGTATATAAATTCATCCGCAATGATGACGGTACATTAACCAAGGCTGGACAAATCCAAGTGGACCGTATGGCGCCTATGGCTGGAAACATGTTAGTGGTTAATGATACAAAAGCCTATGCGACGGCACCGATTGAAAACAAAATCGTAATCTTCAACCCGACCACTATGGAAAGGACAGGTGAAATAGACCTTGCAGACTCGCGATGGGGTGCAGAGGGCAGCAATACCCCTAACCCTATAGGTCTGTTCTTGCGTGACAACATTCTATATGTAGGACTAGGACAGTTTGACAACATGCCTATTTGCAAAAAAGGTGCACATGTTCTGTTAGTGGATGCCACAACCGATAAACCTATAAAGAAAATCGTTGATTATCGGTTGTCTGCCGCTACCGTTATCGGTGTAGGTGCAATGTTTGTTGATGAAAAGAACGATTTATATATTCCCTGCTGGGGATCTTATGGCTACGTACCCGATCAATACTGTGGACTGCTACGTATAAAGAACGGCGAGACTGATTTTGACAAGGATTATTGCTTCAATCTTACAGACAGAACGTGGACGGGTGTAGAAGGAGGAAAATTACAATATGTACTTTCCTATCACTATGCAGGAAACGGAGAGTTGTATTTCTTTGGTTATTGTCCCGCATTCATTGGGGCGTCAGGGCCAGACTATATCAACGACAAAACAAATTATGCTTTCAAAGCAAATCTGTATAACTGTACAGGAGAAGTTCTTGATTTTCCCCGAACCAATGGTTACAGTTGTGCGATTAATCATAAAGACAGCAAAGTATTTTTTGGATTAGTAACGGAAAACAACGGTGCTGGACTGTTCGTGTATGACAGGAATACAAAAACATGTAGTCAGTCACCTGTGATAAAGACTCAGGGGACAATCATGGATATGTAACTATTCAGCAATAACACCCCTTTGAGTTTTTATCAATAATCCTGATACAACAAGTAGGCGATAATTTATTGAAAACCAATAAAATATTTACACTTTATTTTTGGGTATCTCGGATATTTTTTGTACCTTTGTATCTATGAATGAGCAAGTTACGGACATATCGCAAGCCTTGAAAAGGCTGACATCTGAATGCAGTCGATGCATGAAGCCATCGATGCGCTACATACGGAGAATGCGAATTTGCGCCGTAACGTGGAAAGGCTTCGAAAAGAGAACCGCAGCCTGCGCAAGCGGCTGGAAAAGTATGAGAAGCCCGACAAGAATTCAAACAACAGTAGCACTCCTCCCTCCAAAGAAAAGATGAAAGCCGAAGTGATTCGGCGCACAAAATCCTTGCGAAAAAAAAAGAGCGGCCTTAAACCTGGCGGGCAGCCTGGGCATGAGGCACACAACAGAAATATGACGGAAAAGCCGAATGTTGTGGAAGACTGCATGAGTGGATATTGTCGCGAGAGTGCGGTCGTGACTTGTCCGACATAGCGGGAGAGCTTGACTATGTAAGTCAAGTTGTGGATTTGCCAACGTTGGCGCCTGTCGTGAGAGAATATCGCCATTACAAGAAGACCTGCACCTGCGGATGTTGCAATAGAGGATACGAGCCGCGCAAGCGGGGGCAACCAGGTAACTTTTGGCAAGAACATCAGAGCCGTCGTGACCTACCTGAGCGTGGTGCAGTGCATACCTTACGAGCGACTGGCTTTTTGATGGAAGAGGTGTTTTCTGTCCACATGAGCCAAGGCACCATCAAGAACATTGTGCAGGAGGCCATGAGGAAATCCAAGCCTGCCATAAAGCTACGCTGGAAGACATGCTGAGGAAATCACCCATTGTGGGCTTCGATGAGTCGGGTTGCTACAACAACAAGAAATTGATTGGGCGTGGATAGCGCAAACAACATACTTGACGCTTTGCTTCCGTGCTGCCGGCCGCTCGTCAAAAGTGCTTGAAGAGAGGTTCGGCGATGCCCTAAAAAACATGGTGGCGGTGACCGACAGGCACAGCGCGTATTTTGCCCTTGACTTTTTGAATCACCAAGTGTGCCTGGCCCACCTTCTGCGCGAGTTGGAATACTTGACAGAGCTTGACCCGAAACAGCAGTGGTCGAAAAGAGGTGGCAAGCCTGTTTAGACAAGCCATTCATGAGAGAAACACTCGGCCAAATGAATTCATTGACAAAAGAACTTGGCTTGACAAGCTTGACGATCTGCTGAAAGCCAACCTGCTCCACCTAAGATCCAACTTCGAGAGGCTTCGCAAGGGACTCGCAAAATGCAGGGATTACATATTCAACTTCTTGGAAAAATCCCGCAATTCCACCCGACAACAATGCGAGCGAGAGAGGAATCCGAAAACTCAAGATAAAGCAGAAAGTGTCCGGCACTTTCAGGTCTGACAATGGAGCAAACGCTTTCTTTTTCCATACATTCCATTGCTGACACTGCATGGAAAAAACGGCCAGTCGCAACTGCAAGCCATCCATACCATCCTGTCGTTATAGGATGGTAGGAGGTGCGTGCCTACACTATTGCTGAATAGTTACCATGGATATGGTGATTTATTGAAAAATATAAAAAACGCCCTTTAAACGATAGAACAAAATCCTCTGCTAAATATTTTGGTAGGGGATTTTGCTTTTTGCGTTTATTTTAACCTTAATTCCGCAACTCTTTAGTTTAACGTCATTTATAACATCCTGAGCAACAATAAGTTGCCCAGGATGTTGCCATGTCAGAAATTTCACCTATCTTAGTGCTGCAAAACCAAAGACGGTAAAAAGCCAACAAGACATGGAAAAAATACAAATAAAATCCGAGAAACTCACTCACCAAGACCTCGGACAGATGCAGATGTATGTCAACTACTTTGACCGATATGTAAAGCAGGACTTCGAGAAACCTACCATCGGTATCTTGCTCTGCAAGGAGAAAAACGATGCGTTGGTAGAACTCACTCTTCCTAAAGACGCAAACGTCTATGCAGCGGCTTACCAGCTCTATCTGCCCGACAAAGCCTGCTGCAAGCCAAGGTGAAGGAATGGATTGAGGAGTTTGAGGAGAATGAAGAGATAAAGAAATTAGAGGAAGGTTAAACAAAACTTAGAATGAATACCAAAGCATTACGCCAAAAGATACTCGACCTTGCGATACATGGAAAACTTGTACCGCAAGACCCTAATGATGAACCTGCATCGGTGCTGCTTGAACGCATCCGTGCAGAGATAGTACGAAGGCTGTCAACGCAGAAGGCTGTCACCACGGAGGCAACAAATGCCCTTGGCGAGAAGGTACAAATGAGACTTTGCAGCGAACCGAACAAGTCTGCCGATGAGATTTACGAGCGGCTGAAGTACAAGAAATGCCATTCAGGAAAATCAAAATCCCAAAAAGTTTGTAGTGCACAGCGGCGCAAATGAGAATCGTAAAACGTTGGATAGCAAGAAAAACCTTTAGTGAGGGATCAAACTTGGGGTAAATATACACAACAAAACTCTCGATAACAGGTGAGGAAGTATTGAAGACATACCGTACTCGTTTCCAGATAGAATTCTGCTAACGCGACAGCAAGCAGTTTACGGGACTTATGGATTGTCAGGCAAGATTCGTCAACGTAAAAGCTCTTCGAGATCTAACAGGCCAAAGCAAAACTCATTTGTCAAACCCTAAAACGAACAAGAAAAAATCATGGATGAAAAGAAAGCCAGGTGTGGCGATAACACCGCCATAACCATCAAAAAAAACGAGTTATGGCTGAGTTATCACCTATAAGTCAGCCATAACTACGAAAAAAAAGGAGTTATGGCGGCGCTATCCTTGCATAATTCAGATATTTTTGGTATCTTTGCACCTGGAAGTTACGAAAAGAGTGTAATTTATTGGAAATGAGCGTAGGTTAATTGCTCTTGATAGTAATAGGTTACGATTTAGTTAGTTATCTACTGCATTATCCTTCTGCGCGTTGCGTAACCTTCAAAGAACTCTTCGTATGCAAAAGTAGCTATTTAATTCGAGATTTTGATATAAACTCCCGTTTTTTATCCCCTCATTCATAAGAATTTTCCGTAAAAGCGGTATTGTCCGTCGGCACACCATTGCCCAAAACGAGTTTGGAACAAACGTGTGCCGACTACCGCATAGCTGGAGAAAAGGGCATTGCCTCACGCCTAAACGATGTTTAGACAGATGAAGCAATGCCCCTTTCTTTTGCGCCTATGCCAAGAGGTGCTTTTACGGGTTTTCAAATGATTTTTCTTTTTTCGCTGTCTCTTTTGCCGGAAGCGGAAAGTGAATGCAGAGTGTGTCAGCCTGCCCCATGAATGAAACAGGCGCCCACACACAGCCGGACAAACCGGGAAGAATGATTGTTGCCACCCGGCTGAACAAGTTCCGTCGGATCGGAAACAATCATACTTCCTTTGTTGTGGTTTGCCCTTTTCACGCTTCCGGTGATGTCTTTTTCCTTTTGGTGATTCTTTTTTTTACGGATTTTCCCCTGAAGTTTTTTTCTACACAATCTGCCTCTGTTTTCGTTTACCTCCATTTTGCGCCTTTCAGTAAGCCGCATCAGTCAGTCATTTTCGTTCTGGGCGCAAAGGTAATTCCGGGATTGGACGGGAAAGCAAGGTCAAGCCTCCTGTTTTCGGTAAAAATCTCCAGCCCTGCGGGTAGTATTTTGACCGAAAAACCTTGCATTCCCTAATCCCTACCTTTTCAAGCACCCGAAACGAAAACGACCGATGCGACAGAAAGACGCATAAAAAAAATGTCGGATAAACGAGAGGCAGATAAGATAGTTTGAAACTCAACTCCCTCAGCTCTTGAATCCGCATTAAAAACAAAAAAATCAAAAACAGCGAAGATATGACGGCAACGGCAAATTTCAGACAAATGGCGCAACACATCGGGTTGGCGATATGCGGCTTGATGATGCGCACCGCCTTCGGGGTGTTCGGCATCCTTTGGGGCATCATCAGAGAGATTGTAAACGGAGTGTTCCGAGTGGCGATAGGTGTAATCGTGGCTATCCTTTCCACCATTGCCTACTTCGGCTTCATCCTTTGGTTATTCACCCTTTAACCCTTACCGACATGGCAAAAAGAAACAGCAAGACGGCAGCGCAGCAGTGCAGATATTACGAGGTGGACAACATCTTCGTGTATATGGTGGAAACGTACATCAACGGCAATTTTGAAACTTTCCGAAGATTGTACCACGAACTGAACAAGGACGCACGGAGGGATTTCATGGACTTCCTTCTCAGCGAGGTAGAGCCGACCTATTGGAGAGAGATACTGAAACAGATAATCTAAAAATGACAGCGATATGAAAGGAACAGACCATTTCAAGAGAACGATATATATGTACTTGGAACAGCGTGCGGAGGAAGATGCGCTATTTGCAAAGAAGTACCGCAACCCTGCCAAAAACATAGACGAGTGCGTGACCCACATTCTGAACTATGTGCAGAAAAGCGGTTGCAGCGGCTTCACGGACGGAGAGATATTTGGGCAAGCCATCCACTACTATGAGGAAAACGAGATAGAGGTGGGCAAACCGATGGACTGCCAAGTGGTTGTGAACCACGTTGTGAAACTCACGGCAGAGGAAAAGGCGGAGGCACGTCAGAACGCTGTCCGCAAATACCAAGAGGAGGAACTCCGCAAGTTGCAGAACCGCCACAGACCGTCAGCGAGAAAAGAAAACCAACCCCAACCCTCATTATTTGATTTAGGCTTATGAAACCGAAGACCAAGATACAGAAAGAGGTGGCAAGACTTTCAGCCAACCTCCGCCCCATATCAACGACACAAATTGAATGGGCATACCGCCACTGCGTTGAACATATCGGCTACCGCACCAAGAAAGGGAACATTACCTGCTCCGACTGCGGTCACGAGTGGCACAGCGACAGCGGACTATGCGACACCCTTTGAAGGCTGCACCTGCCCCAAATGCCATGCCGAACTCAAAGTGCAGGACACACGCAGACGCATCTACAAGGAAACGCAGAATTTCAGCGTGATAACCACCTGCAAAGGGTATCAGGTAATCCGCGTGGCGCAGGTCAGATGCGAGAGCAGGAAAGGCGAACCGATGCGTTTCTACTGCCACGAGGTCGTGCAGCGTTGGATTTCACCCGACGGCAAGGTTACGGACATGGCGTTGCTCCGTGGCTTCCTTTTCTGCTATTGCGATGTGTGGGCATTAGGCAGCGATATGGAGGTAAGACCGCACAACAGCCTATACGATGATGTGGTGGCAAGAAGCTGTGCATATCCAAAGATGAGGATATTGCCCCAACTCAGACGTAACGGCTTCAAGGGCGATTTCCACGGCATCTCCCCGTGCGTCTTTTCAAAGCCTTGCTTTCAGACCCAAGAATTGAAACCCTTATGAAAGGCGGTGAGATTGAGGTCATGAAACACTTTCTTTTTCAATACCCGTACTGCCGATGAATGTTGGGCATCATATCTGATTGCCAAGCGTCACAAGTATCAGATAGACAACCTCTCAATGTGGTGCGACTATCTGCGTATGCTCAAAAAAACTCGGTCAAGACCTCCGTAACCCGAAGAACATCTGTCCCGAAGATTTCATGGCGGCACACGACAACGCAACCCGAAAAATTGAAGCCATACACGAGAAGGAAAGAGCCGCAGAGCAACGCCGTTGGGAGATTGAAAGGCGTGAGCGTGAGCAACAGCGACAACTCCAACGAAAGAAAGATGCGGAGGATTTCATCGCCAACAAATCCAAATTCTTCGGAGTTGGTAATCACGGACGAGGAAATAATCGTCAAGGTGCTTGAAAGCATAGACGAGTATTACAACGAGGGCAAGACGCAGGGCATCTGCGTGTTTGGCAGTGGATACTACAAGAAAGCCGACACCCTCATACTATCGGCAAGGATTGGCGATGAGATTATTGAAACCGTAGAGGTGGACTTGCGAACCCTCGAAGTGGTGCAGTGCCACGGCAAGTACAACCAAGACACCGAATATCACGAGCGCATCATAGACCTTGTGAACAAGAACGCCAACCTTATCCGTGAGCGGATGAAAGCGGCATAGCATAACCCCTAAAACAACATTGATATGGAAGTAAGAATTGAAAGTATGATTTGTGTGTGGGATGATGCAATCCCCACGATGTTCCTTGAATTTGTGAACCTCCTCACTCTCACAACGAGTGAGGGGGAATTGAGAAAGAGCGTAAAGGAGTTTGCCGAGAAGCACGAACTTGACAAGTTTTTCCTTTACGGCTCCGGCTCACACCATTTCTACCTGCACCAACGCTACACAAGCAACCCCGAAATGGTGATGAAGAACAGAGTTCTGTCAGTACATTTTTAACCATCTAAAAAGCAACATTATGACAACACGAATGACCATCAACGGAGTAAGCACCTGCGCGGAAGCAGGTACGGAGAAATACGAGCGTTTCCAATCGGGTATCGGAAGACGCAGGCGGACACTTGTGCAGTACGACTACCGCCACCCCATAGACAGAGAATTGTTCTCTTGTGTCAAACCCACGTTGGACGAGTGCCGAGCCGCACGGGACAAGTGGCTGAACGCAAAGAAGGGAAAGGAGGACAGACTATGAACACGACCTATCAAACGCTGATAGTCAAGTTCAGCGAACCTATCACGGCATTGGACGGTATCTTTGACGATACCGGAGGGTGGGGAACGGACACCCTCAAGGGGTGGATAGATGATTACGAAAGCACACGTTTCACCGCCACCGACAGCCATACGGCAAGTCATCACGAGCGAGTACAATATGGAATGTGTGAAAGAGTGGCTACAACGGCAGACCCCATTTCCGAAATGCGAGAATTTTGAACGGGATGGCGGTGTCCGCACCGCCAATACTTAAAACCCTAAAAACAAAAAGATATGATAGCCAAGACGATATTACAGCAGATAGGCGGAAAACGCTTCACCGCCATGACAGGTAGCCGTGATTTCATAGATATGGGCAACGGCTTACGGATGAGCCTTGCAAGGAACAAAACAAGTGCCAACCGCCTTGACATCATCTATGACGAAGGGGCAGACCTCTACAATATGCGCTTCTACCGCAGGACGTTCAGCAAAAAGACCTTTGAGTGCAAGACAAAGGACATTGCCGTACACGAGGGCATCTATTTTGATATGCTGGAAGAAATGTTCACGATGGTGACGGGACTTTACACACGCTTTTGAGTGGCGGGGCGGCGAGAGCCGCCCTACTTTCTTTCAGTGAGCATGATGGCGGACAAAGAAAGTAGCAAAGAAACCTTTGTCCAATCTGCGATAACTAAAAAATCCGCAAGTAAAACTTGCGGAGGCTATATATTGGGTCGTTATTTTTTTGGTGGAGGAATGATAATCTCGAACCGTTGAACTACACATTTCTGCTTCGTCTCCATTTCCCCCAACGATTTGATACGTTCAATCATTTTTGTTGTTCCTTTCTGAATTTTCCTAAATACTTTCTTCATAATTTCGCTATACTTTTTATGGTTAATAACTATGTTTTGTATTGCTCTCACAACACTTACAACTTGAAGTGTTATTTGGAAACCGATAGGCAAAAATGGCTCAACGATGTCAATTAACGAGAAAATCCTACGATAATCTATCAAGTGATAGAGCAAAAGACGTGCCAAGTTAAATATGGCACGTCTTTTGCCAGTTTTGTCAGTCCTTTTATGGGATATACAACAGCGCAAACTCCGCCTTTCTCCGTTTGAGCAGCATGGCGTGGCGGCGTTTTCCTTTGTAGTTGCAGAAGGCTATATACTCACGGTAGATGTTCCTGTCACCAGCTTCCAGCTTCTTGATTAAGGTGCTTTTGGGGATTGTTTTGCTGCCTAACAGCTTCGCCGGTCCCACATTGTAAGCTAACGTGCCAAGCAAAATCGAATCAACCCCGAATTTACGGAACATGGCGACAAATTTGCGCAGGTCTTTCCGCAAAAGTTCATCCGCATCCCGTTTTGTCATGGTTCGTGCCGAATACTTCTCGTTTGGCAAAAGTTTGTGACCCCAACCGACGTATGGGTAGTGTTTTTCTGAGTGCCAGCCTTCAAAGTAGCGGCAGCATAAAAAAGCACGTTCCATAAGCGGCAGTCGGTAGATTGCCGCCTGCCCGTCCGTTCCCTCTTGGCGGCTGATCTGCGCGGACACAGAACAGACCGTCAGAAGTGAACAGAGCATTGTCATGAATACACGCATCATTTCAACAAGGGGCTGAAGTTGCCGATGGGAACGATGGTAAGATCGTCGTCCTTTACATTCCTGTTGTTGAAGTCAAATTCCAGTTCGTAGGAGTTGCTAAAGTTATCCTCCACCACCACGATGAAATTATGCGCCTCATCACCCGCCGCCGTGTAGTACAGGCGGAATTTTTCGTTCTCCAGCAGGTAGCGGTCGTTAGGCAGGAAGGTGATGCCGTTATCCATTTTGAGCGAGCCTTCCCCTCGAACTGGAAATAGCGGATGGTATAGAGCGTACCCGAAAAGTCGCCCTCCTTTTTCAGTTCACAGCGGTTTCCACTGTCTGCCCCTTTACTACCTTGTTCGGCACGGGCATGGTTTCCACCGTGAAGGGATAGGATTGCTGGATGTCCATGTCGTCGTCACACGACACGAGGGTGAATGACACAGCGACTATCAGGCATAACGCCACTGCCTTAAAGATTGATGTTCTCTTGTTTCTGTTGTTCTGTATGTTCATTTTTCTTCGATTTTTAGATGGTTGTTTTTCTGTTTTTTTTTCGTTGTCAGTTGCAGATACTCGTTCAAGTCCTTGCAACCGTCATAGAGGGAGGAACGGTCGGTGACACGTTCCCCGTATCGCATGGTAAGTGCGGCAAGCGTCCGCCGTCCGGCTTCGTCACGGTCGAGGAAGCAGCCGATGCGCCCGTATCCGTCCAGCAATCCCGCCGCCTTCTCCACGTTGGCGACTGAGTTCAGCACAAGACAGTCAGCGTTACCGGTTACACCAAGCGTCACGGCAGAGAGAAAGTCCATGAAGCCCTCGAACACGAGGCACTCGTCAGCCGGGATGTCATTCGCCTTTACCAGTGATACAGACTTCGGAGGTATGCAACCCTTGAAATATCGGCTTCTGACTTCATAGCCACCTGCCATGTTCGGAAAGCCAACGGCAAAATACCGTTTCCCACGCACACCGTAGTTCAAGCGGCAGCAGTGACGGGATGCGATGGCGTAAGGGATGCCCTGTTCTCTAAATACTCCGTCAGCAGTGAGCGGAGCAGCGGAGCGACCTCCACATCCTCAAAAACGGATTCGGTCGGCTTCGAGAGATAGACGGGCTTTTCCCATCCGGCAACCGTCATATTGGCGGCTTCCGCTATGAACTTCGCTTGCTTCATGAAGTCATCGCTTTGCAGAAACTCCCCGGCAAGCGTGAAGATGTCGCCGCCCTTGCCCAAACCGAAGTCGTACCAGAGCTGTTTCGCCACGTTCACACGGAAAGAGGATGTGCGCTCGCCCCTGTACGGGGCAAGATACCACAGCTCGTTACCGCTCCTTCTGACAGGCTCATGCCCCAGCCGTGCGAGAAAATCCGCAAGCGGCATCCTTCTGACAGCATCTATTTCCGTCCTTTCCATGCCCGTGTCAGTTGATGATGAACTTGATACCGACCCCGAACTGCGTGTGGAACTTCCGTGTGTCGCCACCCCAAAGGCAACGCTCCCGCAGGTTGGCAAGCAGGGCGATACGGTCTGCCACGTAACACTCCCACATCGAGCGTCAGCGCACCGCCGTAGATGAAGGCGTCCCGGTCGTGCAGCGTGGAGCCGTCATGCAGCACCTTCTTCCCCCAATTTACCGCCTCATATCCGGCGAGAGCCGAAGCCCCGGCATAGACGAAAACAATCTTTCGGGCGTCCGACAGTATCTTGAAGTAATAGCCGCCCTCCGCCGTGAACTGCGCCACGGGTATCTTGGTGTCCTTGTAGGGGTTGTTCTTCAGCAGGTATTCGCCGCCGAACACCCATCTGTTACCCTTCTTCGTGTAGGTGGAGAGAGCCGCCCCGAAGCTGTACCCGCCGTCCTTGCCGCCGGGATTGAAGCCGTCCGCCATGTCCGCCCTCACCTCGATGCCCTGCATCTTCGGCAGGCACCGCTGGGCGTGCGCCTGCCCTGTAAACAGGGCAAGCGACGCGATGATTATTGCGATGTACTTTCTCATGGTCAGCGCACTTGAAGTTCGTTGATGGTATTGGCTCGTACCAAATCCTCGTTCTCAATCACGAAGGACTGGTGGCGACCGCCGTTCTTCTCGTTCAGCTCCACCACGAGGCACTTGCCGTCGGGGATGGTGAACTTTGCCATCGTGAAGACCGTGCGCTCGCTCTTCTGCCCGGCACGAGGGTGGCGTAGTTCTGCGCGCGGAGCGGCAGAATAATCTGCTCCTGCACGGCAGTACGCTTCGCAACCTTCTTGTCCACGATTTTCCAAGTGATGTAGTCCACATCGAAAGGCACGTTGCTCTGGTTCTTTATCTCCGTGTGGAAATAAAGCAAGCCGTTGTGCGTGTAGATGCCTTTCAACAGGTATTGATGCCGAAACGCTTGCAGCCGATGTGCTTCACCTCGCGCTTGTTCTGCCTGTGGATGGACTTCATGATAAGGCGCACCAGCATCGGGCTTTCGCTGCCCAGCTCCTTCAGATAGATTTCCTGCGCGTTGTTCGGGCGGTTCACCGTGCTGCCGTCATGGATGAAGTCGCACACATCTCCACGTTGAGCAACAGCGGTTCGGCGGCGTACTTCACGTTGAAGGTGTAGAAACTGCCGTCCTCCGTGATGACGGACATATTCGTTTCGTTGGGAAAATTCCTTTACGGTAGCCTTCACACGGATGATGTTCTCCCGCTCCGTCGGCTTTCCCGGCAATCAGGTCGGGCGAGCCTAAATCGACATAGCGCACCTCCGCCGGAAAAATGACGTGGACGGTCTTGTCGTAGGTCACTTCCAGACCGTGCGGCGGTATCATGCGGTCGAAGGTCAGCTTGCGTGACAGCCCGTGATATAGGTCGCCGTCCGCCTCCTTCTGCGGATAGACCTCCTTCGTCAAGGTCGGTTGTTCACTTCCGTTGGTCGTTTCAACGGTTACATTCTCCTGCGCGTTGGCAGTTATGATGCCCATAGCGAGGGCAAACATGATGATTACTTTTCTCATTACTTTTTTGGATTTTAGTGGTAATTTTTATTGTTTTCAATATTTTTCTTGGTAAAGCATGACCCTGTACCCGGCTTTCAGATGCACCTTGACGGTTCGCATCTTTTTGGCGATGTACTGGCTCGTGCCTTGTATCAGCCCCTTGCCCAAGTCGGAGGCGAGCTGCGCCCCGGCATTGGTGGAGATGTTGATGCTGCTTCCCAGCGAGCCGCCCATGTTGGCGGCAACCTCCCGGACGGCGTTCATCTCCATCGAGTTCGGGATGAAGATGCCGGGCTGTCCGTCCGTGTCATAGACCGCAAGCTCCACGGGGATAATCGTGCCGTCGTATTCCAGCGAGGTAATCTCGATGTCGAGCCGCTCACCCTGTATCTTGCCCGTGCCGACCACCACCGCACCCCGGGGTATTGTCCTGCCTGCCACCGCCATAGGCTCCAGCAGGCGCAGCCTTACCGTCTGCCCGTCCGTCACGCTCTGCGCCCCATGCACGCACGCCGGTATGGTGTTCCTGTCCAATACCTCCGCCGTGCCGACAGCCGTGTTGAAACCCCCGGTTGCGTTCCTGCGATAAGGCGGCGACAAACCCGCGTTACTCATAGGCTGTGAGAGTGAAGAAACTACTTGATGCTCCACCTGTCTGATAGGCATTGCCTTGTTCTTCTTCCCTTTCTGCACGGTAGTTGGCTCTGCCCCTCTGTTCCGCCGATGGCTGTCCTCCGTTCTGACCGCCCATGTGCTTTGCCGCCAGCTCGTAGGACTTCTCCATAAGAGCCACCTGCTCGTCCATAGAGGAAGCCTTGCCCTCTCGCTTTCCAGTTCCGACTCCAGCGATGCGATGCGCTCCAACAATTCGTCCATCTCCGCATTGTCGTTTTTTCGGCTGGTCGTAGAAGTTTCCGAGCGTGGCGTTCAGGTCACGGTAGGCGGCTGCGGAGGACTGGATGGTCTGCGGCGTATTGGCTGGCTTTTGCCCTTTCTTCCTTGCCGCCCGGATTGGCGAGGTCAGTCCACTCCGTTCTCCGTTCCCGCTATCTCGCGGTCGAACATGTCGCC